>JGI26470J50227_1000368_pt1 | contig 18990 bp, 23 predicted proteins | sample FreactTroBogLake_FD_50227 | JGI IMG/M metagenome (IMG submission 50227) | reverse complement strand
CCCAATTGTTAGCGTTTCTCTTGAGCCTGAAACTTTTAATCAATCTTTATTTGATTCTTTGTCGGATGGATTAAAGAAAAAGATTCAGGAATCTCCTGAGTACAAAAAGCTTGCTGGTGGAGTTGTATCAAAGCCAGTTACCGATTTAACCAACTTGGACGAAGATGTCCCATTCTAAGGAGTAGTTATGTTTATCAGCAACGAAGAAAAAGCCCAGATTTTTAACAATATCAAATTTTTGTTGGAAGAAATTTCAGCATTGCGAGGGCGCATTGCCAAACTGGAAGGTTGGGAACCAGCAAAAAAAGAAAAGCCAACTGCTAAAAGCATTTACAAGTGGGCATCAGATAAATCTGTTAAAGCACCGAAGACTAAATCGGTTGTGACATTTCCAGTTCCTAAAAAGCGTGGTCGTCCCGTAGGCTCAAAAAATAAGAAATGAAATTTATTGAGCTTTTTGCTGGCATAGGTGGATTCAGGCTCGGTCTCGAAAGGGCTGGGCATGAATGCGTCTGGTCAAATGAGATTGTAGAAAAGGCTAGAAGCATCTATGAACACAACTTCAAGGACATTCCAGATGGACGAGACATCCGAACAATTCAGCCTGATGAAATCCCCGATTGCGACTTACTCGTTGGAGGATTTCCGTGTGCAACTTTTTCGGTTGCTGGCAGAAGAACAGGATTCGGCACAGAAGATACACGAGGTACACTCTTTTTTGAAATCTGCCGAATCCTCCGTAGTAAAAGAATCCCATATGTATTCCTTGAGAATGTTAAGGGACTCCTCAACCACGACGGAGGACGAACATTTGGAGTCATCATCGCCAGCTTGGATGAATTGGGGTATGACATCCAATGGGAATGTGTTAACAGCAAAAATTTCGGAGTCCCACAGAATCGGGAACGAGTATTTATTGTCGGAAATCTTAGAGGAAAACCCAGACCCGAAGTATTTCCTCTCGGAAGGTGCTTTGCAGAGGATGCAGAACAGAGCTCAGCATCACAAAGAGAGGGGGAATGGGTTCGGACAAGTTATCTACCAACGCTCGACGCACACTATTACAAAGGTGGAGGCACAAGAGCAGTCATTGATGAGGGTGGAGAATCAGATGGACATGTTCGAGCAACTCACTGGAGACGAAACCATTTCAGAGATGTAAAAGGTGATTACACTCCAACTTTAACGGCTAATATGGGTACAGGTGGAAACAATGTTCCATACATTGTCAAAGCTGTGCTAACGCCCGACAGAAAAGATAAAAGACAAAATGGTAGACGCATCAAGGAGCATAACGAACCTGCTTTCACTTTGACTTCACAAGATAGGCATGGAGTGCAAGTAGGAACAAAGCTCAGAAAGCTTACGCCCCTTGAATGCGAGCGCCTACAATCATTACCCGATAACTGGACTAAATGGTACAGAGACGGTTCACTAGTGCCTGATAACCAGCGTTATGAGCGCTGTGGCAGGGCTGTAACCGTCAATGTTATTGAACAAATTGCAAAAAGATTGCCATTATGAAAAAGAAATTAGATTGGTCATTTGAAAACTTTGCAAATGATTTTGATGCACATGTGCGTGAACAGCTCCCTTGGTATGAGCTGGTTACTGAGTCGGTTGCTTACATTGCTAGAAATTACCTTCCCAAAGGAGGGTCAATTTATGACATTGGATGCTCCACTGGAAATATGACTAAAGCACTATTACCTTTAATTCAAGAGCGAGAAGCAAAACTTCATGCAATTGACAGCGATGTCTCTATGGTCAAAGCTTTTGAGCAGAACATTGTTGATGGAAGAGTCATTGTTTCCCATGATTATGCAGAAAGCTTTTGGTACGAAGAGTTTGATGTAGGAATTGTATTTTTAACCGCTATGTTTTTACCTGTTGACAAGCACTCTAATTTTTTAGGCGCAATGTACGACAACTTGAATATTGGTGGTGCAATAATTATTGTTGACAAAGTTTGTGATGAATGTGATTACTTTTCCACGGTGATGAAGCGTCTTACGATGTTTTGGAAATTAAAGAATGGAGCACATGCTGAAGAAATCATCAATAAAGAATTAAGTCTTTCAGGTGTTCAGCGACCATTAGATGCGGATTTATTAAACGCATTTAACGCTAAACAATTTTTTCAATTGGGTGAATTTAAAGGTTGGGTTATAGAAAAATGATTGCAAAAGACAATAGTCAAGTAAGCGAGTCAGGTCACTGGTATGACAGAAACACAGGACAGCCTCGTTACCAAATTACTGGCAAGAATGGCAAGGTACGCAATACTAGCTTGAGAGACGCAAAAGCTTCTGGGGACTTAGTTCCCAGCGTGACCACAATTATCAAATGTGCCAGCTCTGAGGGTTTGGTGATTTGGAGATTGCGGGAAATGCTGATGGCATCTTTGACCCTGCCACGCTTGGAAAATGAATCATTGGATGATTTTGCCATTCGTGTGCAACATGATTCAAAACAAACGGGAGTCAAGGCTGCTGAGCGTGGAACTGCAATTCATGCAGGGATACAAGCGTTCTATGAGGGTCATATGATTGAGGGATACCTCGAATATGGCAAAGCTGTAGAAAAAGCCTTAGACGACTATTTTGGGGCTAATCTGTGGCTTCCTGAGGTATCTTTTGCCAAAGGTGGATTTGGTGGCAAATGCGACCTTATGGCTAAGAGTAATCATCAATTTAATGGTATTGTGGTTGACATCAAGACCAAGGAATTTACTGACCCAGACAAGGTTTTTGCATATGACGAGCACTTGATGCAACTCGCGGCGTATCGATGGGGTCTTGGAATGCCTTTGGCACGGTGCGCTAATGCATTTGTAAGTGTTCAGAGTCCAGTCATTGTTAAAATAGTAGAATGGGAGGCTGCTGACCTTGCCCGTGGTTGGGCAATGTTTCAAAATCTTTTAGCATTTTGGCAATTAAAAAACAACTATAAGTGATTTATGAAATTTCTTGAACTGTTTAACAAGGTTGCTAGAGCTATAAGACCTGCACATCACGACTATGCAGATATTACAGTTATGAATGAACCCATAGGTAATTCAGGATTAGATAGCATGGATGGTCTAATGATTGGCATCTACATGGCAGAAATATATGGTATTCCAGAAGAAATTGCCAAAGAAATGCAACCCAAAACAGTTCAAGATTATCTTGATTTCATCAACAAACATAAGACAAAAGACCCGAAAGGGTCAGCAGATGACATTGTGAGTGGGGTCAACTGGTGATTTTTTTGACCGAATATCGGACAGCATGCACAGAACAAACTGAATTGTTAGATGAAGTATTTCATCCCCAGCGTGTACATTGGTTTCCAGATACCTACGCTAAAAAGGATACAGGGCTAATTTACGCTCCTCATCAATTGGCATCTAAAGTTCTAGATAATAAGTTATTAGCATGCTTGCGTGAAAATCCAGTAAAAACAGCATTCATACTTGCTTCTGGAAATGCTCATTTTGCAGGCATTGAACCCTTAGAAAGTAAAAAAACTCGCTTGTCATATACCTACAAATTTATGCCCTTGGCATTGACGCAAGTGTATGCAGGAAGAATTGCTAGCAGTTGCGGAGCTAAAGATTTAGTTATGACAGATGCTAGTGCTTGTGCATCTAGTTTAAAAGTTATGATGGATATTACAAATCTTTTGAAATATGGATTTGAAAGATTTATTGTGCTGGGCGTAGAAGATACAGTAACCAACTCTGTGCTTAAATTTTTTGGAGACTCTGGAGCCTCTTTAAAGCTAAAAGATGAAGAAAATGGCTGTATTCCAAGTGCTTTTGACAATAAAAATCACGGGTTTCATATCGGTCAAGGAGCTGTTTTTGCGGTTTTTGAAACTGAAAAAAGCATAAAAATATCAAACAGTCAACCTAAGGCTCGTTTGATGGGGGCTTATAGTGCTTCTGAAGACTTTAGCAATGCTATGGGTCAACGAGAAGACGGTCAGGGTTTTATGAAAGCTATAGAAGGTTCTGTACTTACCGCTAAATGCAATTACAGTGACATAAAAATAGTTAAAACCCATGGTACAGGAACATTTTCTAATAACAAGGCTGAAGGAAGTGCTTTAAGGGCTGTTTTAGATGACTTTGTAGCTACTTCATATAAACAGCGCATCGGACACACAATGGGTGCTAGCGGGCTTCTAGAGACCTGTTTGTTGCTTGATGACATAAAAAAAGGAATGATTCCAGAAATCCCTAACAGAACTGAAAAAGACCATGTTTTCCTTAGCGAACCCACCCCAACTCCTCAAGGATTATTGCTGAGTCTATCAGCTGGTATGGGTAATATTTATTCTTCAGCTATATTTAAACCGTATTAGGGTTTATCCTAATAAAATAATTTGCACAAGTGGATAATTTGTGTTAAAGTGTAGTTACTGGGTCGTCCAGTTAGAAAAAGGAGTTTAAGATGCAAATCGCAAATCAAGAGTTAAATGCAGTACACACAATCACAGCCATTGATGTGGATTTACTTGGCGGTTTATTGGCTCAAATCAAAGAGCTTACCGATAAAGCTGACGCTATCAAAGATGCAATCAAAGAAACAGCATCTGCTGGTGGTTCTTCAGTTTATGAAGGTTCACTCTTTAAAGCTACATACATCGAGTCTAATCGTTCTGTAGTTGATTACAAGGCGTTGTGCAATGACTTAGGCATTACAGCTGACCAGTTGTCTAGCTATACCAAGACAACAGCTGTATTTACCGTCAAAACCACTTCACGCTAAGGAGAGCCCCATGACTGACCACTATCAACAGGTAGAGCAAGCATGGGGCGAGTTACTCGCTCCAGCTAGCCAGCCAGTACCCAAGGAAAAAGCAATCGAAGTTGCCTTGAATATTTACGAATTTATGTTTGGTAAAAAATTCAAAGGCAAAACTCGGTTGACCAGCGGTCACCGCTACACATGGGTTCGTCGTGGAGTTCTTGTTGTAAATCCAGACTTCAAGCAGACGCATGCTTCAGGATGGAGAGCGTTGGTGCATGACCTCAGCCACTACGGTCATTCACGAATCAACCCTGAGAACAATGGACATGGTCGCATTCATGCCAAGTTCGAGGCAGAGATAGCTCAGTATGTTGTCAAGAAGTTTCTAACTAACTAAAGAAAGGATGCCCCTTCGGGGGCTGACCATGAAAATGACTCACACCACCCCAGCAGGAATCGAAGTTTCTGATACAGATGTATTTGCAATACGCTTGTTTATTTACACCGAGTCCAAAGGGCATTGCAGTTTGCCCATTGATAGCATCCTTGGACTTATTGACATTTTTGACACATTCCAAAAACAGAAGGAGTTAGCATGAAAATCAGATTTAATCGCAAAGCCTATTTCCCACATTTCTTTGTAGCGGATGTTGTACTTTACGCTACCTTGGCTTGGTTGCTGACTAGGTTCCTATGAAGCCCCACAAGCACTTTAAGCTCATCGTCCTTTGGGCGATGGGTTTTACCCTACAAGAAAAATATTATTGGTACAGAGATTGGATAGATATAAAAAACTGGACTCCCCCATTCGACGACCCTCACGCTCAACTTAGAATAAAGGAAAAATTAACATGGACAAGTTTCAAAAAGACCTTATCTCAGAACATTTGAAAAAAAAGAAGTCCATCACTTCATGGGAAGCTATCACCTTGTATCGTATCACGAGATTAGCTGCTATCATCCTAGAATTGCGTAAAACAATGGAAATCTTTTCAAAGAATGAAACAGCCAATGGCAAACGATTTGTGCGCTATCAGCTGATTAAGGCAAAGAAAGCATGAGCATTAGACAACTGGCTAGAGACTTGGAGATTCCATTCTCCACTCTGATGTACCGTATTAAAGCGGGATGGGACGAAAAGGATTGGGGGTTAAAAAAACCCAAGCCTCCAGCTGGTTATCAGATTTGTTGTGTCTGTAAAAAAGCAAAGACTTTTAGCAATTTTTACAAACGCTATGGAAGAAATGGATATATAGCTAGGTGTAAAGAATGTGCAAAAAAAACCACCCCGAAGGGTGGCTAAAGACCCTCACGAGGTCAGAGAAAACTATTGAGATGGTAAAGCTCCACCTAATTGCGATAGGGCTCCAGTAACTTGGGGCTCTAATGCTTTTACAGCTTCTGGGCGTTCAGTAGCAAGTTTAGTAATTGCTCTGAGAGATAATGGATTATACAATGCTCCTGCCATGCCAACTGGAACAAAACCAGTAAGATAGTTACCTCCAACATCAGCCGCGCTTCCTAACAACAGATTTCTAGCCTTATCAGCAGTCAATAACCGCTCAGCTGTACCAGAGCTTGGCATGGTTTTACCGAGAACAGAAATAGCAGCTTGTGATTCAGGAACCATCATTCCTAAACCACTTGCTGTCCCTTTTTTACCTGCTGAGCTCTCCGTTGCGGATTTGAACTGTGATGGGCTAAACATACCTTCCTCAGCAGCTCTCATAGCAGAAGCTTTTTCAATAGGTTGGAATCGTTTAAAAGCTTCATGAGCACTATTCAAAGCACGAGCAATGGAAGGGTTCTGTAGGCTCAACTCTGTTCTGAGCATGCTTTGAACTTCAGCATAAGCTTCTCCCAAAGCTTCATGACCAGTTTCATAAGCATGATGAGCTTGTGCTCCAAGGTATTTTTCCATGTTACGAAACTGTTCGCCATTCAAAACTGGGTAGTCTTCCAAATTTTTAATGATATTATCGGTAACATCTTTTTGGATGGTTTCTCTTTGCTTAGGAACCAATGAATTAGTAGCATCGGTAAATCCGTTCCAAAGACGCTCAACAGTTCCTGTTTGGGTGTGTGGGTCAAAATAGTCACCGAAATGGGCATGTTGAACTACATCGTCATAAGCATCATTCAACTTAGTGCCAATGTCTTGAATCATTTCGTTACCAGCTTTAACACCCTTACTTAGCTTCTGCCCAATTGGTTCCAAGACTTTATTTCCCAAAGCTTCATTGAAGTCGGAAAAAGTCTTTTTAATACCAGAACCAATGATTGACCCAGTAATAGGGAGGCTAGTCAGAGCTTGTTCCGCTTTCTGAATACCTTCACCAATTGGAACACCGAATATCTTAGTATCCCCAAGAAGTTGCCCTGGCGTGAAATACTTCATTCCCATGTCTTTGAGCATCTTGACTTTGTCGCTGACAATAGGATTAGTAGCCATTTGACCGACTTTGCCAAACATTGCTCCAAGCCCAGCACCTTCACCCATATTCTCAATTTTTCTTTCGAGCATTTCTAGGTAACTTTGGTCTTTATTGTCAGGGGTAGTCACAGGAGTTACACCTGCTTGCCCAGCCCCAGTTAGGGCATATTTTGCAAAAGGCGATGTAGCCATTATCTTTTCAAATTTATCTACAACTTCAGGTAGGTATTTAGCTACTCTTGGAGCTTGAGAAATAGCTTGAGCAACCTCTGGAACTTTACCAATAGCGTTAACAATTTTTGGTGCTTGGGAGACTGGCATCATTTGTCCAGTAACATCCAAAGCGCTAGACATGGTAGGGCTAGAACCTTCCTCTTCAAAACGCTTAGAAAGGCGATTTAATACTTCCGCTGGAGCGGTGATGCCACCATATTCCGCAAGTCCTGCAAAGGGCTTCAGAGCCCCTATAGCCATCTGAGCGGTTGGATGTGGAGTGGCAAATAGCTCTTTAGGAAGATTCTCAATGACTTTGTCCGCAAAATTCAAGTCTTTAGGAGCCCCAGAAACTGTTACGGATGATTGAGGCATAGCAGAATCACTTTGAGTAGCAGTATTTTGAGAATTTAAGTGAGCCTGAGCCGCTTGTTGAATCTGAGCGTCCGTTGCTCCTTCGGGACCTTGTATTTTTAAGATTGAGCCGTCTGGGGCTTGTACTTTGTAGATAACATCAGCCATTATTGTGTTCCTTGAGCTGGTTCTGTGCCAATCACTTTAAACTGTGGTGCAGTAGGTGCGCTAGGAGCAGTAGGAGCCCCACCAGTACTTGGAGTTGGAATTACTACCTTTTTGTTTGTATTCCATCCATCAATAATTTGCTGGTTTTGATAAATATGCTCACGAACAGATTTTTCCAAACGGTCAATCTGAGCTAAACGATTAGCAACAGTAAGGTTAGGATTAGCCATATCACCAGCAGCCTTGGCATGTAACTTTTCATCATAGACAGAACCACGGGAGGAATATTTAGGCATTGCCAAAACAATTTGTGGAACCAATCCTTCAAGAGAAGTCTGGGCAATGACTTTAGGGTTGTTTGGTTGTGCAATTTTGCCAACAGTACTAAACCAATGACCTTCAATTGGACCTGATGGAGCTTGTTTAACAATTTCCTTGGCAGCTTCTAAAGTATTTAAGAAACTTTCCGCATCTAATTGCTTAGTCATCACAGGTTGTACAGTCTTTTGGAAAACAATTTTTTGCTCAGGACTTAGATAACTTTCATTCTCTTGTCTCAATTTATCAATTTTAAGCTGGGCTAACTCAGCATTAACATTAGCTAAAGCACCATGCAACATTCTTCTATCATTGCTTGTGGTATAAAGTTGAAGCATTTGTTGACCTAATTGGTCTCCCTTTTCAGGGTCAATTTCTCCATTTTTGTACTTTTGCTGTAAAAGACGAGCTTGTCCAGAGATAACAGGGTCAGGAATGGCAACCAGCACATCGAATGGCGTAGATTCTGTGCTGTCACCTCCACCTAGTAAAGCTTTAATGCGTGGAGCAGATTTGGCTAATTCTATGACAGATTTAAATCCATCTGGAGACAGCGTAGCAATACCTGCAATGGCTTTTTTGTTAGTTGGGTCAGCAATAAAAGCATTGGTAGCTTGCTGTAATCCGATGGATTTGATGTTTCCAGCATTTTGTTGTGCTAATTGTGCTCGCATTTGAGCAATAGCTGGAGCTTGTTGTCTTTGTTGCTCTAACTGTTGACCGTAAGCACCAGCAGCGTTTCCTAAGGATTCTCCAAAAGAACCACCAACAGTAGGTTTTAAAAAGCCAGACGCAATCGAAAAGTAATTAGGATTGGGATTTTGGCGTTCTTGCAAAAGATTTCCAAGGTCTTTCATAGCCTTGATGTTTTCTACTTGGGCTTTGTTGTATTCGCCAACAAAGTCACCAGCAGGATTGGTAATATCCGTTACATCAGCATCTTTTTGCTGATTAGCAATTGAAGTTAGTGGAGATTCAGCCATTTTTTATCCTTGATTAACCTGCACCATACGAATTAGGGTCATATGCTGAACCAGTAACATCAGGAATTTGTGAAATAAATCCAGTATTTGGGTCAATATATGGTGTTGATGGTGTATTACTTGAGGATACACTACCGCTTGTATCGATTGGGGTTCCATCAGGAAGCACTGTTTGACCACTTGGGGTTATGTAATTACCAGAACCGCTTGGGTCAAGAGTTGAACCAGCTGGGACATTAGCAGGCAAAGAACCACCACTGCCGTTAAATAGCCCAGAAACATAGTTCTTAACACCACTAAGAGTACTTCCGAAGTAACCAGCGTTTGCAGGTTGATTACCCGTAGCAACTGAACCAAACAATGTTTGACCAAGACCTGTACCAGCAAGAACAGAGCCAACACCAGCAATTTGAGCCAATGGCGATGTATTGTAAGCCCCTGGTATTGGACCTGTGTAGCTGGAACTTGTTGCAGTAGGAATTGTCGAACCTTTAAGCAAGTTGGATTCAGCAGTTAATTGTTGCATTGGGAACAATTGCTGATTTTGGGCAATAGTTTGTTGTTGAGCACCTAATGTAGATAAAGCGTTAACATCGCCAAGACCCAGATTTTGAGTTTGGTTGGCAATATTGCTAAATTGATTGGATGCAGCTAATCTATTAGCGTAATCTTGTTGCATAGCTTGAGCTTGTTGGGCTTGTGTAGCAATGTCAGCTTGATTAATAACTTGTCCTAAAGCACTTGCACCACGACTAGAGCCAAACTGACCAGAACCTACGATACCTGCTGTAGCTTGGGGCGATAAATTATTAGCTATGTTTTGCTGATTAAGATTACCTAAAGCACCAGTAATATTAGACGCACCAACGCTTCCAGCTAAATTACTAGCTTGAGTCAAAGCAGGATTGTAATTTCCTACATTTTGACCTACTTGTCCAAAAGCTTGTTGTTGTAATGGAGAGGCTCCTGCATAGTTAGCAGATTGAGCCGCGGTTGCTCCCTGTTGAGCCAATTGATTTAAGTAATCGAGGTAAAACTGGGGTGTCGCAGTAGCTTGTTGTTGGGTGGTTGTAATGTTTGGTAACGCAGTACCCTGAGTCAAGCCACCAGCCCCTGGTGCTGAACCAGCTGTAACACCAAGATTAGGAGCTACAGCACCAACAGGAGTACCAACTGCAATTTGAGATAGGGGATTTGATATATCAGCCATAATTAACCTTTATGCCGTTTTAGGGCTTCTTTCATATAAGCAAGTGGGTTAGCCTTAGGAGGTATTTTATCAGCCGAAGCAGAGCGTTTGTGCTCTCTCAATGACTCTCTAAAATGGTCTAAGAGTTTAGCCCCAGCATCGCTCGAACCATTACCAAGCTGAGCAACAGTATCGGCATCAAAAACATACTCACCATCAGCCAACATAGCAGGTATATCGTCAGATTGTCCATCGCCTTTTCCTTTCACATAATGCCCTGTAGCTCCAGTAATGAACTCAGGAATGTGTTCGCCATGTTCTTGTCCGCCATTTTTTAGATGGGTTGGGTACAAACCATGCCAATAGTTGCCAGTAGGATTGCCATAAGGAACTTTTGAGTTTCTTGGCTCTTCAGCTGGTTTAAAAAGCTCAGAGGTTCTATCATATGGGGAAACATAGCTTAAAGGACTTCCACCACTAGCTAATTTTTGAATATGTCCGCCATTTTTAGCGTTTACTGGGGAATTGGATTCATAAGACTGAATTAAATTTGACAAAATGGTTGGATGTACTTGTGCCAATTCTGGATGTAATTGGACTAATTGAGCCATTTTCATTTGTGTATCAGCTGGAATGTTAGAATTTTGAAGAACACCTGCTTGCAATTGTGCTGGCAATCCATTTGCATCTAATCCAGAAGTTGGGGCTATATTAGAAGCTGAACCTGTATTTAATACTGGATTTGAGCCTACAGGAATTCCAGCTTGACCACCAGCCATAGACACAGCAGGAGTATCCAAATAGGAAGAAGCCATAGTTGGTAGATTTGTTTGGCTTTTACCCACTGCAACTGGATTTCCATAAGTAGATTGTGTTGGACTTCCTGTGGCACTTTTATTTAAAGTTCCACTAGCAAAAGTAGTTGGAGCATTTAAGCCTAGGGCATTGTTAGTTAAAGAAGTAGCACTACCTCCCGCTACATTGCCTAAAACTTGTCCTAATAGAGTATTACCAGTTCCACCCGTAACATCATTTTGAAGAGTATTTCCAGCCAAAGCACCAGCAGAGCCAGCCCCACCTCCAATGCCACCAATTAACGCTCCTGTACCAATACTTTTGTTAGAAAGGGCAGCGTTTGCCCCTCCTTGAACAGCTCCTGATAAAGCTCCTTGAGCTACTGGATTGGTAACGCCAAGATTTTGCCCAATCATTTGAGCTCCACCACCTGCTCCACCAGCAACACCACCAGATTCAATAGCTCCTAACACATTAGGGCTACCATGCAATGAAGCATTGATGCCTGAGCTAGTAGCTCCTTGAAGAGCTCCTGATAGTATTGGAGTAGCACCAATACCTTGTGTTGCCACATTACCTACACCAGCTCCTACAGCTCCAGATAAACCACCAATAGCTATATCTTGTCCTAAATTATTTGTATTTCCAGTTGCAAGGTCTTTTAATGCTGAGGTAGTGGCTCCTCTTAAAGCTCCCCCGCCCAATTGATTGACTAATTGCTGTCCGCTAAATTCAGGAGCATAAGATTGAGCCGCTGTTTGTATAGCTTGATTTTCAGCAGTAGATAAAGGGGTGCTAAAGTCGTAAACAGGAGCTTGAGAAGCCATTGTCTCTAAAGGAGAAACCACGGAAGCATCTGCTATAGTTCCTCCAGTAGCTAAAGTGTCTCCAGCTACTGTAGCACCATCAACCGCAGCGTTTACTGCTCCTGTGCTTACTGCTCCAGCATCAACCGCTGCTGATGCTCCTGCTTCAGCAACAGCGCCTGTTCCTACTTCCGCTCCAGCTTCTGTAGCACCAACTGCCGCGCCCGCAGCTCCTGCTGTTGCGACTGTTGCCGCTATGGCTCCAACAGTTGCCCAACCACCAGGAATTACATTATTGACAGTTTGGTCTATTGCAACCCCTGCATTGCTTACAGCTGAAGCCACATCCTGAGCTACTGAACCAACGCTTTGAACTGCATTAGAAACAGCATCTCCTACAGAAGAAACTGCATCACCAGCCGAGGAAACTAGGTTTGAAACACCGCTTGTAACATCAGAAATAATATCACCGCCACCACCACCTTCAAGAGTGGCGGGTGAGGAACCAAATAATGCTAAACGCTTTTGAAACGCTCTTATAGGAAGGGTACTATCAAGGTTGTATCTCATAATTTATTTCCTTGGCTTTCCTAATTTCACAGTTACCTGATACAAGCCTTTATCTTTAAAATGTTCTGCATGGTAACCCATGTCTTTTGGCTTACCCTTGGCGATGTATTTGAAAATACTTAACAGCGATGGGTCAGTAAATTGGGTAAACATGACATCATTACCATATTTTGTATACATCTCTTTAGTAAATTCTTTGCTATGCTCTAGATAGTTTTGTGGTGTATCGCAATTTAAAGCTCTAAAAAAAGCAATACGCTTTTTACCTTGAATTTTGTGAAAAACAAACAAAGTATTGCCTTTGCGAACTGCTCCAGCACCTTTTAGGGTCAATTCTTTAACAATAGAAAGAAATACCGCATGAAACGATAGTTTATTGTTTGGCATTTGTTCCAGAGCATTTTTGACAATGTCTGGCATGTTCAATTGTTTTTGGTTGCTATCAATAATCATTGTTTTCCTTGCTGTGGTTCAATTGCCATAATTCCACATAAACTGCTAGCCCATTCTTGCCATGTTTTAAAACCTCGTGGGTCAGGAACTCCTGAATTCACGAAGTAACCAATACCTTGCATACCACTAGCCCAATCTCTCCATTTTTCTTCTGGAGCCGTACCCAACTGATTAGGCGCAAAAAGTTCTGCCATCAAAGCACACCAGCTATCCCATGTTTGCCCTCTTGGGTCATAAGTCAACAAATTTATTCCCCTTGGAAATGTTAATTATCATGGGTTTCCTGTTCCACGCTCATCGCCAATATCAACACTGACGAGGCAATTACCCATTTGATAATTGCCACCAGCCACATTGCTGATTAACTTTAAACGCATTTCACGACGCTGTAATTTGAGGTCTATTTTAAGCGTTGTTGGGTCAAAATTGTAAGGCTCCGATGGGTTGTCAACATCGTCAGCGTAACCCTTACCAGTAACCACCAATTGCATCGTTCCAGATTGAACAAAGTCTGGTTCAAAACGCTCAATACGCATCCATTTATTAGCGCCAGTTATGGCACGGGTTCCTAAACCACCTGAAACCCAGCCAATGCTGTTAGTTTCAAAATAGGACTGAATAGCATCGACATTGTTAAGGTATATCTTGTCTTGCCCTGTTTCGTGTTGCCAAAGGGTATAAGTTCCAGAGGAATTAGCAACATTTTCACCCCAAATTGGAAATTTAAAGACTTCTGAAAAGACGCCAGCTGAGCGATGAGCTCCGTCAGCAAACCCAGCGTCATACCAAGTATTCTCACGAATGTTATAAATAATGGCATTATTGCACTCTGTAGCATCTCCAGATGGGTAAAACCACCAGATTTCACCCCAACGAGGAATCTTGGTTCCCCAGACTTTTTGGCGTTGGGAAAAGTTTAGATTATCAAAAAAGAAGTTAATGTTGACATTGTTTGCCACTTCTTGAACTACACCGTTGTACATCATAAAACGGTCAACAGCTATCCAGTAAATAATTCCGTCATATTCCACAGGAGTATTTGAAGATAGGATAGAAGTAGATGTCGAAATGATGTCATAACGCCAATACAGGGTAGATGTTCCTACAGTAGTTGGGTTATAAGAAACACGAGTAAGTTGGTCAAGAGACCAAAAAAGCCCTGCTGGAGAGGTCGTACCTCCCCTCAGAGCCATCCCCCTAACAACCTTGGTTGATGACACATTGTTAGAGTTGGAGTCGGCACTTACCCAGTTGGTGAAGTCACCAGCTGAGCAGTTTTGAATAAGTCCGTTATTACCATAGACAAATAGATAAGGGTAAAGCATACAAGCTCCACCCGAAACAGAAATGTTATTGTTAAAGGTTAAAGTCTGTGTTCCAGAACTTCCCGCACTAGACGAGAGTGTCACAGTAGTAACATTGCCAGCTACAGAACTAAATAAAACTGTAGTGTTTGCTGGGAGTGATGCTCCTGTTACGGTTTGCCCTATGGCAATCTTGTAGTTAGCAGAAGAAATTGTGTAGGTAGCACCAGAAAGGGTTCCAGATGCAGTAAATACGCCAACTTGAGATAAAGAACCGCTAGGGAACTGACCAACTAATACGGGAGTGTTGACTGTACTATCAATATAGGTCAGGTTTTGACCAGGGTGTGCCACTACTTGTAATTGCCCACTACCACCAGAATCATAACCAATATCAAACTGCCAAAGGTTGTCTGAACTAGCAGTAAAGTTGTTAACAGTAACGCTGACTGGTCCTGAACCTACGCCATCATCATTATCTGTTTGCCAATATTGAAGATAACTTGAGCTTCCTGAATAAACATAGTTCAGTCCTTGCTGGGATTGCATAGTCATGCCACGGCTAACTTCAAGAGCGTTTAAAAAAATACCCTTGTAACCGCCTATTTTTCTTGGTCTTGCACGCTGGAAACGAACCCATTGACCATCCACATACATAGGAGAGTCAAATAAAGTACCATCACGCTGGATTCCAGCTGGTATCGCTAAAGAATAAACATTAGCGGTCAAAATGTCCCTCCGCTGATACCATTGAATGCGTAGAAACCAGTGCTATCAAAATACCCTGCAAATGTGTTTCCAACTACAAAACCTAATTGACCAGAAGATGGCAGGTACAAACCAGTATTAAGGTCGCCTGAAAACTTTAAAGAAGGTACAGAAGTAGAACCATTACCCAAAGTCAACGAAGTAATAGTAGTTACCGCTCCAGAAGTAGCATTATAAACATTTGTACCGTCACAAATTAAAATAACGCTAGATGATTGCGGAACAGTAACTGTTGCGCCACCCACTACTGAAGTTTTAAAAGTCAAGTTAAAAGAGCCAGTCGTATTGTTTGTTACTGAATACAGTTGAACTGTTGATGGCAAAATAACAATTTGATTTGACCCTAAAGTACCACTAAATTCTTGAATAGTATTAGCAGCTTGTGCTGAAGTCTCAGTCAAAGTACCACCAGTGACTGTTAATGCTAATTGAGTGTAAGCGAAAGTATTCGAGCGACCATATCCAAAAGTGTTGAATCCAGTAGAGCCATTGGAAACAATAACGAGAGATTCTGTTAGCTGTAATTGGGTACTAGAATTTCCATCGATTGTGTCAGTACCAACTGGATTGATAGTTAAAATACCAGAACCTGCATTACGAATCATTGCAAACCAATTGTTGCCTACGACAGACGAAGAAGGAAGCGTTATAGTACCTACACCACTTTGCCAAACAACAAAGTTAGAACGATTAGTAGCATCTAAGGTTGCATTAGAGTAATAACCAGTCAAAGGATAAGCTTGATTTAATTGAGAACCTGTCGCAATTAATCCGTAACCAGCTAAAGTTGATGCATTAGCAGACGATGTTCCTGCTCCAAAAGTAACCGTAGACCATGTTCCATTAGTTGTGGAGTTATTAGTCAAATAGATATAATCTGCGATGCCAGAAGCAATTGAAACAATTGTGTTGCCACTGTTATCGGTTACAGTGAAAGAGTTACTTCCTACATTTCTAATAAGTACTGATTGACCAACAGAAACTTGCTGAGCAGAGGGCATTTCTAACATTAAAGCAGGAGCAGATAACACAGGTGAAGCTGTCATTGCTCTTGAGCCTAAAGTTCCAGAGGTAGAACTGCTTACGGTATAAGTACCCGTACCACCAGTTCCTGTGACAAACGCAGTAATAGTCAAATTATTTGCTACAGCGGAACCTTGAATTAATTGACCCACTGCCAAAACACCAGAGATAGCCGTCACCGTTAAGAGTGTTCCAGATAATGACGCAGTCATGGTTGCGCCAATAGTTTGAGAGACGCTAACGGTGTAAGTTCCTACACCACCTGTACCCGTACCAAGAGCTGTAATTGTTGTTCCTGTGGTAATTCCACTACCAGTAAGTGTTTGCCCTACTGCGACTGTTCCAGATGTTACCGAAGTAACGGTAAGGGTTGACCCTATTATGTATCCATTGAAACTAGCAGAACCGATTGTGGCGGTAACTTCTATGATATTTGCTACAACATTACTATTATTTCCATTGACAGGCCATTGCAGGGTGGTATTTGCAGAAATGGTAAGTGATTCATAGCTAACCTGAGAAGGAGAAATGGTTTGCCCTGTGAATGGATTTGTATATGTAGTCATTTTTAACTCTCAATAGCAACAGATTGACGGTCACCAATACGGAACTGGTCTTCAGTTTTGAGGACAGCCATAGCTTCTTGGTACTTTTGCTGAAATATTTGACGCTGGTCATTCTTAAGAAATGGCATAGCTTGCAAAAGAGTACCGTAAAGCATCGCATTGGGGGCGTTTTCGGTAATCCAGTTAGTCTGATTATCAGAAGATAAGGGCTGTAAACGCTCGTAATACAGCACTTGGAATGGGTAAGCTTGGTCAGGGGTCGGAGACACAAGCCAGTGGTCATAATCGTAGTCTGCGTAGTACAAAGGTTGTCCTGTAGTACCGCCAGTGTTGTAGTTTAGCAAATACTCATATTTTCGTAGGTATACGGGTGAAGGTGTACCAGAAGAACCTGTAACATTAAAAGAAACGGTCTTTCGCCAGCGTGCAGGTTTTTGAATGATGGCATTTCCAGCACTCATAACTGCATCTACAACCTGTTGTTGCCCTAAAGTCTTGATTTGCTGAGCTATTTCAAACTCGCAAAGCGTGATAAAAGTAGGGATTGCTTGAACGACAGCTTGGTCATTACGCTCTAGGTATTGCTCTACCTGAGTGGTCAATGAGTCATAAGTTAATACAAAAGAAGCCGTCATCTTTTTACCATCCAAATGTTAAAGGGCAAAAACTATACAGCTTTTTTCTCATTCTAACCTAATTCTTGACAAAATTACATGTTTAGTACTTCAAAAGCCTTTGCAATTTTTAGCTTTCTGTCATCAAAACCTAATGTTCCACCGTTGATACGCTTAGTCATGGTTTCATAGTCTTTAGAATCAGCTAAAGCGTTCAGATTCTTTTTGTTCCAGAACCATCCAGCACTCATACAAGCCCACTCTTCTTGCAATATGAGCTCAGGAGTGTCTGCAAAAGGAACACCTAGGGCTTGTCCACAGACGGTGTAGTTTGCACGCCCTGTGAGCTGAATTACGCCTCTTCCATGAAACTTCCAACCATCCCCATCTTCAGTATTGCCTAAGTCTGCTCTTCCTCCGTAGACTTTGTTGGCGATTTTTTCGGGGTTATTCGCATACTGTTCAGCCACAGTTCTATCAGGAAATCTACTGGGCCAAACACGCATAAGTCCATCAGCGGAGTAATGAAGGTTTTCTTCCAAAACTCTAAAATTATTAGATTCATGAGCACATTGTCCTAAAAAAGCACATTGACGCAGTGCAGTATTGATTTCGTACTTAGCAAAGGTGTCATTAATGGGTTTTAGCCATTTTTCGTCTATTGACAAAGCCCGCAACTGTTCTAAATTCATTTGAGATTCACCTGTTGATTAACCCAGTCTTGCAAGGTGATTAGTTTTGCGGTTTCGGCTGCACACTGTTCGGCAACAGCCACGCTGTCGAGGGTTTTTCCATTAACTGTGAGGGTGGCGTTGGGAACGCTGGACACTGCACCGCCACGGGAGTTGAGCATCCCAGTATAGAAAGTGTGAATATTGCTAATCCGAGCTTCGTAAGTTTGTTTGAGATTGTCATTGATTATTTCCTGTTCTTTCTGTTTTGCTNCGTTCTCTGCAATCTGTTTTTCNNCAATTGCAATCTGGACTTCCTGTCGGTATTCCACAAAACGCAAATGCTCAAGATAAAAGCCAGCACCAAACCCACCAAGTACGAGAGCAAGATAAATGTAAATTTGTCCACTTAGACCGCCTATTAGTTTGAATATAAAGTTCATTGAGGTTCAGTATCTTTCTTAGCCCAAATCGCTGCGCCATGTGCGCCACTAATGATGCCTAGGGCTTGCGCTAACTCCATAATATTTACTTGTTTTTCCAAAATTTCATACACCGAAACACAAAGTACGATACCAAGACCGACAATCCAAGAAACCCTACCAAGGTCGAGAGTAGCATTATCCTTTCCTGTCAGCAGTTGTTTTAGCCAGTTTTCCATTGCGCTTGTACTCCAAATAATCTCTCCCCTCCTCTGGTGTCCAGAAAACCTTAATCATGTCTGGATTAGTGTCCTCTAATTCTGGGTCAATTACGGTGACAGCACAAGGACTAATCATCTGATCTCGGAAACCCTTTTCCTGGGCGTACCTGTCCATCATTTTATAACTTCCTACCTGAAGTGCGTGGCAGATTCTTCCAGAAATACTATCCTTAATAACGCCATATCCAGAAATGTGCTTGTGTCCAGCAACAGAAATATGATCTCGACTGCCCATTTGAATGGCTTTCATTACGCCATGAGCGGTATTCCATTGGGAATGACCTGAAAAATCATGCCTAGAATTGACAATCACTTCTCT
>JGI26470J50227_1000367_pt1 | contig 18993 bp, 25 predicted proteins | sample FreactTroBogLake_FD_50227 | JGI IMG/M metagenome (IMG submission 50227) | reverse complement strand
ATAAATAACTATAATTAATAGGAATAAACAGATGGCCAGTTTCAGATACAAACGAATTCAACAAATGGACCCACGACCTGGGCATAAATTCTCAACTACTTACTATAAACAAGCAGCCGAGGACTACGAATTGCTAAAGTCACATGTAGAACAGATCTGTGACCAAATAAATCAACAGGCACTACTAGATCCCGAAATAGCCGAACAACTGCTGAAACCCATCCCAGGCCATCGTCGCCGTGATCAAACTCCTTACACAGCAGTAGATATACTGTTAGATCTAAGAGATCAACTGAGGCTGGGCCGCGATGCCACAGAAAGTTTAATTGCTAGATGGAACCGTATATTTGAAGAAAATCCCGAAGTACAGATTCTACTGTACAAATAAAAAACCCTACTAATTTTCACTAGTAGGGTTAGTATAAACCTGTAACAAGATTAAGGATATAACATACGGCAAATAAACACCAGGTCTACACAATTATTTATTATCTTAATCTCCTGGTATTAGAGTAATTAAATACTGCATGCTAATTACACTCTACCAAAATCGCAATGGTCGCTGGTACCAAATAGATCAATACTACAGATGGCGAGTCGAGCTGGCTGAAGAAATCAAAGAACAGTTATCACTACAAGGCATCCGTGGACATCGACGCTTAATGTCAACAGCTTGTCCGGGCTGTGGACGAGTGCTATTAAGAACTTTAATCAATGCAGGACATCACTGTCCAGGAACATTAACTGATCAACCAGTACAACCACGCCGGGGACGCTTTAATTTCAGCGCAGCCGAAGCTGATGCAGTGATTCAAGATTATGTTAGACACAGTGATCCTGCCACACAGATGATTGTGGAATAAACCTATGAAAAATAATATGGAAGCATTTGTATATAGATGGCGACATAAAAATGGAATGTGGTATATTGGATATCATAAAGGTACTGCTGATGATGGATATATTTGTAGCAGTAACTATGCAAAACCCCAAATTCAACAAAATCCCGGTGATTGGACTCGTAAGATACTAAGATGGGGCAGTAAAAGAGATATGATTGATTTAGAAATGAAACTGCTTGGTCGATTAGATGCTAGAAACAATCCTAAAAGTTATAATAGAAGTAATGGATTTGATGCTATTGGAACTGAATTTGTTATGGTATTAAAAGTTGTGGGCGCTGAAACAAACAATAATTTTGTCCCGGAAGTAATCAATCAAGCATTTTGTCAAAAGACTGGTCGCACAGTTTATCATAGCGTATTAAAAACTTTTTTTGATCATGTTAAGAATAAAAGAAATGATTTAATTCGTGCATATATTCCAACAATTAGAGATTATTTTGGTATTATTTTAGATTATGATTATTTAGATCCAAAATCACTTACAGACCTGGATCAGCAGTCGGCATAAATACTTTGAAAAGGTATCATAATTAAACTTAATATGGAAAAGAAAGACAATCGTGGTGGCGCTAGACCTGGAGCCGGTAGACCCAAAGGTTCAGGCAATAAAGTCACTGTACAGGAATTAATTGACACAGCGTTGGCAGTCACCGGCAAGCCATTCGTTGTTAGTCTTATGGAAGGTTACAATGAAACCATTATCAACAATGATAAGAAGATTCGTGTAATGTATGAAAAGATGATTATGGACAAGGTGCTAGCTGATCGTCATCAAGTTGAAAACATTGAATCTGAAGATACCGTAGAAGCCAAGCGAGCGGCCTTTACAGACGCACTGAAGATATTATCAGGGATTAAAAATGATTAAACAGTTATCAGCAACCAAAACACTAACAGCCGAGGGTGCGTTGAACCGACAACCCAGCACCCAGGAAAACCATAGCAGCTATGGTGCTCGTAAATCTGAACACTACCATGCCAAAATCTTGGGTGGTCGTGAATCCAGTGCAAGACTAACTGATCAACTTAATCCTGATCGTAGTGTCAGTCTAGCCAATCGCACAGGGCGCAGTTTCCCGGGCTTGGCCAATTAAATCCCCAAAACTCTACCATATTGAAATGAACAGCAATGCCTTTATTAACCAAAAATTTCTACGAACTTAGTCAACTACCGCCTACCCAACACTATATTGAAACCGGCACTTACCGTGGCGATGGTGTTAAATTAGTGTTGGGACATTATGCACATATCTACACAATAGAACTCAGTGAACACTGGGCACAGTACAATCAACAGCAGTTTGTTGACCGTCCTGAAGTACATGTGTTGTCGGGAGACAGCAAACAGGTATTGCCTGAACTGTTAAAATCTATAGCAGATCCAGTGACCATTTATCTTGATGCACACTATTCAGGTGGCACCACAGCATTTGGCGAAGAAGAAACTCCACTGTTGGCCGAATTAGATCTACTGCTGACTCGAAGCCAGCCCGACATTATAATCATAGATGACTGTAGACTGTTAGGCCAAGCAGGCACCTGTGGCGCTGGAGATTCAGATCCAATTTATCCTACAATGAACTATGATTGGCGTGCTATTACAGCAGAAACAATTGTTGATAGATTAAAACCCAACTATTTGATTGTCAACAACACAGCGCAACTCTACACCACTGGAGCCAGCGATCAGATTATCTTATATCCAGCACCATGAAGATTACCAGCACACCTGGCCGAATCAGCATTATCATGTTGACCTACAATTCAGTGGCTTATATCAAACAGGCCATTGTCAGTGTTGAACAACAGTTATACACAGAATGGGAATTGATTCTACAAGATGATGTCAGTGAAGATGGAACTTGGGAATTGGTACAGGTACTGGCACAACAAAATCCTCGCATACGCTTAGAGCGCAATGTGCAAAGGCTAGGCATAGTTAAGAACCGTGCTCGAGCAGCGCAACGCTGTACAGGTGAATTCATTTGCCATGTGGACGGTGATGATTACTTGGAACCTTGGAGCCTAAGTGAAATGGTGCTGGCATTCCGTCGCAATCCTGACACAGCCTTGTTCTACAGTGACCTAGTGCAGGTAGATCGTTTTGGGCGTGTGGAACACTATTCGGCAGCCAAAAACTTTGATCCTAAGACACTACATCAACATGGTTGGCGACATTTTGGCATGTATAGATCCAGCGTGCTAGAGGAGATTGAAGGCTACAACACACGCATTACTCCAGCCTGTGAAGATGGTGATTTGTTTATGCAGATAGCCGAACTGCATCCAATTCGACGCTTGCCACGCATACTCTACAACTATAGAAACCATGGCGGCAATGATACTTTAAGTAACAAAGTAAAATGTAAAGACTGCACTGATAGACCAGTGTGCAATTTTATGCGAGTTTGGGCTCGGAGTGCCGGCTATGATCCCATTACATTTACGCCGTTAGAACCGGTTACTGCAACAGATAAATAAATTATACAACAAGGAACTGTTATGCCACTTATAAAAAGTACAAGCAAACAAGCTCAGAGTAAAAACATTGCCACTGAGGTTGCTGCTGGAAAACCACAAAAACAAGCTGTAGCTATCAGCTATGCTGTCAAACGAGAAGCAGCAAAAAAGAAACCTAAGGCCAAGAAATAATGTCTGATCGTGGCGAAAGCAAAATAACAATGCGTCCCAGTAACAGTTCCACAGGTATGGCCAACACCAATACCCAAACTGGCCCAAGCTGGACAGAACAACCAGAACCCCACAGTGGACATGCTGCAGAACGCAGTGAACACTATCACAAAAACACAGTTGCTGCTTCTTATACAAGACCATCTAGCACCAAAATGACCCGTGCTGAGCATCAACTAAATAATAATGAAGACATGGATGAAAAAGGACACAAACTATGAAAGCCAGTATCAGTAAAGGTGTATACAACCTTAACCCCACTAAGGCAGTTATGAAACTAGGTGGAGAACAACAACGCGAAGCCAACCGTGCTGGCCCAGTTCGCGAAGATGGACCACGAGTTCCAGAAGCACACGAGTCTGGCGCAGACATAGCCAACCTAGGTTCTGCTATGTCTAGCAAACGAGCATTTGGTGAACAGCACAACAATGACTTCTACGGTGTTGAAAATCAAGTTCATCATACAGAGCATCCAATGATGCAAACAAGATCTAGTCATCCCAAAGAGCGTAAACACGCAGATGGCCGTAAGCATGAAGATCATCATCACGCCGTAAGAAAGGCAAAAGGAAAATAAACTATGAGTAAGAATACAACACTAGGCCGCAAGGCTTCAAACACTATGAAGGCAGGCGAAGGCAAGTATCTTCCTCGTACTGCAAAAGACCAAATGGGCGACGGTGCAGACTTTGCCTTCAATGGTCAAATGGGCGATGGCGTTAACCGTCGTTCAGGTAATCACAATGGCGAATGGGCCGGTAATCCACATGGTAATTTGGTAAAGAATCCTGACATGATCAACCACGGTACAGAATCATTTGCTCGTCGTGGCAACACCAGCGATCAAAGTGTTGACCGTATGGAGCGTGTTGGACCCAGTGCCACTCGTGATCCCATGAAGTTGACCATTGCAGACGCTGCCCAAGGTCACAATGTTGGTAAATCAACTCGTGTACCACGCTGGCCCAATCCAGATGCTATCAATGTAGGAATGAAATAATCATGGCTTTTAATGCAGTTTATCCATTACCAGTACAATCAACACAGAGTATAAGCAGTTCTGGTACCAGCACAAATATCTGGGTTGATACCACAGCTTACAATGTGTCAGTGGTCAACATTCAAGTTGACAATGCAGATAGTGCAAACATTGCTTTTATTGCTTGGAACATTGCTGGTTCAGCAACAGCCAAAACAACAAACAGTATTCCAGTATTGCCCAACAGTACAAAAACTATTCAGGTTAATAGTTCACCTGCCAACTTTGACAGCAACATTGGTGTAGCTTCAATCTGCGTTTCAGGCAAGACTGCCACAGTTTATATCACACCAATTGCTTAAGGAGAACACAATGGCAACAAAAAAACCCGCACATAAAGAACACATGGCCAAGGCCGAACACCACATGAAGGAAGCACACAAATGGATTCAAAAAGCCATTGAGCATCCTGGTGCATTACACAAAGAATTGCATGTGCCTGAAGGCAAAAAGATTCCTGCTAAGAAATTGGCAGCCGCTGCTAAAAAGCCAGGCGTCGAAGGCAAGCGTGCCCNTCTTGCTGAAACCTTAAAAGGATTCCATCACGGAAAGNAATANTATGAAAGAACGCACATTAAAACGAGCCAGCAGTGACATTGATGTTACAGACGAACATTATCTAGGACGCTTTGCTGGCAATCCACATTCAGTAAAGAATGTCAATGCACCTATGGGACCTCGTGTAGGCACCGAAGGCGCACATACAGCCAAGCGTGGTAATTTCTTAGATGAGAAAGAATCGCGTAGACCTCTAGCTGACTTTGTTACTGCTGCATTTGATCATCGTGCTGCTGAATTAGAAGCCAATCCTGGTGAACATGAAGTTCCTGGTTCAGGTTCTATTGACGCCAACAGCCAAGTTAAACGCTTTGCTGCACGCAAGTCAAAGTATAAAGATTAATCTACCTTAGGATTACTGTGGGGAGTCCAGTCTGACTCCCAAATTCTATTTTAAAGGAAATGAAATGAAAAAAACTACCACCCCCGCTGCCAGTCTGGCCGAAATCAATGACTGGGATATACCAGCCGCACCAACACCAGCTCGATTAGCTGAACAAGAAAAAGAACCCTTGTATGACCTAGATGGACTAATGACTGACTTCCCAACGGCCAAAGAATTGGAAAAGTTTGTGTATGATCAAACAGGTCATGTGTTGAATCTCAAAGGCCGATCAAACAAGTTCAAGTATCAAACTGCCATGGATGTGTTGAATGGCCGCACACCAGATGACTATATGATGGGCACTGAAAATCCTTACTTGGACAAGAATGATCTAATCCCTGTAGATGATCTAAAGAAATTGCCGGCAAGACCTGCAGAAGTTGTTGATCAACAATGTGTGGCCAGTTTTATCAGCAAAACATTTCCACACCCTGACAAAGACTGGGCCAGTCAAGGACAAAAGTGTGAAGTGGTATTCCGCAAGTACATCAACAATGCCATCACTTATGAAATCATTGGACCAATCACCACTCGTGCTGTTGGTACTAGAGTCAACAAGTTTGGCAAAGAAGTTCCAGAAAAGTATACCTGGGTTGATCCACGCACTGGTGAACAAATCATACGCACCAGCTCAGGCATGTTGACTCCCATTGGCACACGCTTGAAGTCAGCCATGCAAAAGCAAAAGATCAATAAAACAGATGCATGGGCAGTTTGGATCGATCGTGAATTCATCATCACAGATGGTTCTACCAATGGCCTTGACAGTCCATGGGGCAGTTTAGAATAATGTCACAAGAAAAGATTCTACAGGATGTTCGTATCCTGCAAAAGGTCAATCGTGTTCATCGTGAGGCCTTTGTAGAAAAATATCCTGGCCAGGTCGAACATTGTTTGCGCTTGATCATGGAACGACTACAAGCTGGATTAGACAAGCGTGATGGTGTTGCCGTGGATGATCCCACTACCTGGCGCATGTCAACGGCTGAACTACAGGAACTGGCCAACTCTGCTTATCTATTAAATGAAATCCGAAAGGGCTTCTAATGCTGGATACTGCTGTATTAATGCGTCGTGCGATTCGGCAGGTCTGCGATGACAATAGTCTGGCTGTTGATACCATTTATCAAATGCCTTTTGAACCTAGACAACGCTTTGAAGAGTTGGTCTATGCTGTGTCAGAAGACATGCGTTATAATCAACTACGATACTTTAGACCATTTGAACATCAGCGAAAGTTTTTTAGAACAGGCACTAGTCAGCGTAGAGGAATCCTAGCTGCAAACCGTATTGGTAAAACAGTTTCAACTTGTTTTGAAACTGCCATGCACCTAACAGGACAGTATCCTGATTGGTGGGATGGTCGACGCTTTGACAAGCCTGTGACTGCCATGGTTGCTGGTGAAGGTTGGCAACAAGTTGCCATGGTGTTGCAAAATGAATTATTAGGAACACAAGATGTTAAGATCAGCGATTCAATTGGCACAGGTGCTATTCCTCGTGATTGTATTGTGTTTGGAACTATGCGTAATGATGGCGCTAATTGTCTCGGTGTTGAAATTCGACATGTGTCCGGAACCAACAGCTATCTTGTGTTTGCCAACTATACACAAGAAGTAAGACAAATGCAGGGTTTTAAATTAAACCTTGCTGTGTTTGATGAACAACCGCCTGATGATTTTTTCAGTGAAATTGTTACTCGTACTGCCACAACACAAGGACAAGTGCTGTGTTCATTTACGCCCTTAAAAGGTCTAAATGGTCTAGTAAGTAAGTTCTGGCACCAAGAAGAAGGCTATGAACATATTCGTGTAAGTTGGGATGATGTACCTGAATATGATCCTTGGGGCGAACCATTTTTATTAAATTCAACGAGGCTACAACTTGAGCGTGACTATCTTCCACATGAGCGTGATGCTCGTCGTAATGGTGTGCCTGTTATGGGCAAAGGAGCTGTGTTCCAGATCAGAAATTGGCCAACATACAAAACTGGGGATTATGACTTCCGCAATACTCATGGTCTTCATCGCATTATCGCGCTTGACCTGGGATTGGTTAACGATCGTACCGTTATATCATTGATGTATTGGCAACCCGAAGACCAAGAAGCGTGGTTACATACACAGATTGTGGTCAAGGGCACCGAAGAAGCCAATCCTATGAATTATATTAATCATCTAATGCGACCAGAAGTATTTGGCACACCTATTGTATTGCCAGCAGATGCTAATACACAAGGACGATACACAATGAATAGCCAAAGCATTAGACAATTATTTGAACAGTATGAATTGAATGTACATCCAGAAGCCATTATGAATCCACCTGATGATCTTGGCAAGCGCACCAATCACAAATCGTTTGGTATCAATGTAATGCGTCAAATGCTAGAGCTTGGCACATTACATGTTAATGAAAACTGTGTAGAATTTCTACGCGAAGCACAAAACTATTATGTGGATGAACGCGGACGCTTTAGTGACCCCGATGACACAATAGATAGTGCTAGATACGCATTGATTGGATGCTTACAAGGCATTGCAGAACCCTGGGATGATCGCAGTCCACAGGCAAGATTTGCAGCCGCCAAACACAATATGCGTGTGTTAAATTCACAAAAGAACAACACAAATGATCGTCCTATATGGAAGCGTAGTTGGAGCGCAGAAGGCGGTGTAATGTGACGCTAAATAACTATATGACTATTGGAATACAAAAATGCTAGACCTAAAAAATGTTGTAATCTCTAATCTCAATGGACACTCGGGCATGATGGCTCGCTTTGTCAAGATGAAGAGTTTGCTAGACCAAAAGTGTGCGGCCAATTTACGCTTGCTTGCCACAAAGAATAATATCAATAGAACCAGTGATTACCATTATTTGAATCTTGCTGTTACAGAATCTACAGATCCTATTAATGGATTGGATTACATTCACCCAGTGGTAAAACCAGTAGTAGATTATGCCACTGCTGTTATCACCAAAGGTATTGCACAAAATGGTGAAATTAACTTTGAATTTGTACCTGACAATGAAGCCGATGAAGCAGCTGCACGCCAGGCCACCAACATGGTGCACAAGTTAATCAATCAAAACAATGATCCACACTTTATTCTACAGCACTGGGTTATGGATGCTTGCCTGCACAAAAATGGTGAAATGTTGGTTGCTCCAATGCGCGAAACATTTGTGCGTTATGTTACCACGCAAGGCACACAAGATCAATTGGCCGCATTTGAACAACAGGCCGCAGACGCTGGCCTAACTGCTCGCAGACAAAGTCGTCGCAAGATACATGTAGATGTTGCACAGGTTGCCAAAGAAACACAGCAATTTGTACAGGGTCTTCCACAAGCACAACACGAAGAAAACATTCGCCATCATATTGAAATGGCTCGAGCTGGTGCCGCCGGTGACTTTGATGAAATGACAGCATTAGGACTAGAAGGTCCAGACCTAGTTGAAGCTCGCGACAGCGAAGATCATATCTCAGAAAGTATTAATCGCAATACCATTTATGAAGCCAAATATAAACTAACTGGCTACAACCTAAACATCAAATTTAGACCTATTGCACAGCACTATTGGATGTGTGATCCAACAGTTATTTCAATCGAAGAGCAACCATTCTGTGGTTTTTACAAGCCAATGAGTATTCAGGAAGCAACAGAATTGTATCCTGATATCGATCTTGAGGAGTTTAAGGTCTATGCTGAATACTCAAATGTGGGAAGTTATCAGGCCGGCAGTTTACTCAATAATCTTGCCTTGCATGCTCGTGACTCTGTTCCTATCAATGGCTTACCTGCTCAGGGCTACAGCGCCCAAGAACCCGAAGCTAGACAAGTAACAGTCCTAACAGTTTGGAATCGTTATGATATTGACAACGATGGCGAATTGGAATTGATCGAATTGATCTATTCAGGCCAGTATGTTATCAGTGCTAGAGAAGTTGAGTTTATTCCAGTGGCCAACATGGTTCCAAAACCCCTAAGCCAAAACTTTTATGGTATGGCCATTGCCGAAAGTGTTATTCCAATGCAGGAATACATGACTTCAGGCTACCGTGCCGAATTGTTAATGGGCTTGTTGCAAAGCACACCTCGCACTGGTGTCAAACCAGATCGCGTGGACTTTGAAGAAATTGCCGATGGCGAAGCAGCTATCTTTATCCTGGACAGCAAGTTCAATCCTGCCACCGACATTTACCAAATGCCAGTGCCACAGGGCAATCCAACCTTCTTAGACAACACCATGCAGAGAATGCAACAGGATTCAATGGCCATGGTGGGTATGACCAGCCCACAAGATGTGTTCAATCCAGAAGTTATGGATCCGGGCAATTCAGGTGCTAAGTTAAACTTGGCATTAAGCCCAAACCAAATCATTCAAGACAACACAGTCAAGAACTGTGCTGAAGGTTTAAAAGATGCTATTTGGTTGATCTGGCGTACATTGGTTGCATATGGTGATGATTATGGTGTGCGTAAACTTGCACAAGAATTCCACCCTGAAGGCAAAGCTGAATTCCTGGATTACAAAGCATTTGATGAAATGAATTTCAATGATCGTAAGACAATTCACATTGATCTTGCACTAGGCATGAAGTCAGAAGAAAACAGCCTACAACGCCTGCAGATTATCAAACAAGCACAGCAAGGTTTGGCTGCTGAAATTAGTCAGCTGAGTCAAGCCAATGCATTGACTCCTGTGGGATTTAAGAAAATACGCAAGCCCTATGAAGACATGCTGTATGTGTTAGGTTGTAAAGATGCTGATAACTATTTGCCTACTGAAAAAGAAGCAATGGAAATGATCAAACAATCACAGCAGGCTGCACAACAACAGCAACAACAGACCATGCAGTTGGCACAACAGGTTCACCAAGCTGACATTGCCAACAAGCAGGCCAAAACAAATCTTGACACAGTTCGTGCACAGCAAATTCAAAGTGATGTTGCTGGCAATAGTGCCAAGATGCAATTGGATGGCTTTAGTCTAGTGGGAGAGCACAAAGCTAGAGCTTTCTAAGATATAAATAACTTAGAATGGAATTGAAATGATTGAACAAGATGTAGTGGATGCTTTCAGCAACAAGCTGGCTGCCAACTTTAATGATATAAAGAAAATGACGCCAGCGCAGTTGGACCGTGTTAAAACCATAGGTACCAGTGCTGAAAACATTTTAACCAATAGAGATTTTGTCTTATTTGTAAGACAATTTCAATTAGAAATTATGGATGCAATGACGGAAATCCGTACGCATACCGAACAGGATAATAGTGCACGAGTAGCATTGGCCAACCAACTCTCGGGCATTGATAGTTTTATTGCTGTGCTCAAAAGAGCAAAGCAATTGAAAAACCGTGTGGTAACTGAGCAGAATAAGGTTTCTGACCAGCCCGACACATTAACTTAAGGAGAAACTATGGAAAACATAGTAGCCGATCGCCCTAATCTCACTCCAGAGACGGTACCGGTCGAAAATGTCAGCAATGGCTTGGATGCAATAGCTAGCAAGATGGCCGCAATGAAAGAACAAACATTGCGTAACCAAATGAAAGCTACCGAGACAGCTGAAGCAGGGTCAACCAAGTCGGCAGACAAGGAAGCTCCTGTGGCACCAGGGGGAGTCAAAGTCGATGATAATGATGTTGTTGACAGCGATACCGATTTAGTAGAGCCAGAAGTTGCAGAACTAGAAGCAGAATATGATGAAGGCATCGATTCAGCTGACGCCCAGGAAGAACCTGTAAGCACAGCAGACTCGACTCAAGAAGATATTATCGACTTTCTTGAATTTGCGGACCAGAACCCAAACGCTAAGTTTAAGTTCAAACGCAATGGTAAAGAAATCGAAATTGATGCAAAGAAAGCCGCAGCCATATTAGGTCAAGGGGCAGCAATTAGTGAAGATGCAAGACAGCTAAAAATAGAACGAGCTGAATTCGACGAGTATCTAGAAAAGAAACGAGCCGAAACAGATGGACTGTTATTAGCAATGGAATTTACTGTAAGACCTCAGTTACAAAAGGCCTACGATGAAATCGTAAAAGTACAAGGTTACCAAACTACCTTTCAACAACAGTTGGCTGCCACAAGAGATCCTGCACAACGGGCTCGTCTTCAGGCTAGTATTCAACAAAATGAAAGATACATTCAGCAACAGGCTGCAGTTATCAATCAGTTGAAGCCTAATGTAGATCAATTCTATGATCTACGCCGCCAGCAAGTTGGAGAAGTTCTTGAAACTAATCGCAAGAACTTCAAAGATCGGGAATTGCGTAATAGTGCAATTTATGAAGAAGTCCGGGACAAAGTAGCCAAGGGATGGGATGGAGCTCGAGGACAATTAGTTCCTGGAGTTGATAATCTAGATTTGGTCACAGCCGATGAACATATTTTAAGTTTGTTGCGCGATGGATTAAAGTATAGAGATCGCCCCAAAGCCAAGAGTGCTGGCAGCAGCATTGCAGCTTTGACCACTCGTCGAACAGGAACTACCATTCAAAGTCGTGCTGGTAATGAACTTACCGATCTTCAAAACAAAGCCAGAGCGGGCGATGTAAAAGCCCAGGACAACCTATTAGTAGCTAAGATGAATGCATTGAGAGCTATGAGAGGTGGAAGATAAAAGTCATAACTTATAAAGGAAAAATAAAATGACAACAGGTTATAATTCAACCACAGCAATAGGTAACGGCACAGGACTATACCAAACCGATATCGTTGTTAAAGACTTAGATTTAGATGTTAGCAATCGCGTTAAAGATGACACTCCCGTGTTGAACATGTGTATGGCTAAAAAGCGTAAAGTAGTTTCTACTCTACCTTTGTGGACAAACGATGTATACCGTTTACCACAAACTCAAGCACAAGTGGAAGGTGCAGCTGTAAGTTCTACTTTAGTTGAACAACAAAGCCGTGCTAACTTAGGCAACTATACACAAATTTTCAGTACAGTTGTTGGTGCTACTGGTACAGCTCGTGCAGTTGAGCAATCAGGTGGCGATCCCCAAGCATATCAAGAAGTCAAGCAATTGATCGAATTGATGTTTGATGTGGAAGCACAGATCGTTCGTGCAGACCAAATTGGTACTAAGTATTCTGGTCAATCAGGTTTGGCTGCTGGTGTAGGTATTCCTGCAACAGTATTCACATATCCTACAGGAGATGCAAATCCTAACAACACTAACGCCAATGTTACAGCAGCTGGTTACGGTGTTCAGACTACTACTAGTGCAACTGGTCGTCGTATGGGTTCATTGAATGCTTTCGCTGGAACACACAGTTTCAACCCAGCTTCAGGTTCAACATACTACACAGTTTTCAACAGTGAATCTAGCGATTCTACTACACAAGGTACAGCCAATGTGTGGATCGTTGGTGGTTCATTAGTGTCTAGCACATTGACCAACACTGGTGAAGGTATGGGTTCAAGTTTCTATTCTTATACAGGTACATTGCAACAATTTGCACCTAGCTTGTACAAGCAATTGGTTACAACTGCTGAACAGCGTTTCAACGCAAAGATCCGTACAATTGTTTGCCCAACTAGCTTGCGTACACACTTGTCTGATACAATGCCTACAAGCCGTTCAATCAACCGTGTAAACTCAGAGCGTGGTGACACAATCGCTACTTACGAAGGTGACTTTAACTACACTTACGAAATCTTTGATTCTTGGATCATGGATCAAGTTGGTTCAGGTAACCAAATTTACTTCTTGAACGAAGAAGTGCTACAATGGGGTTCATTGCGTGACCTAGGACCTAACAATGAAGTGTTCTCAAATGCTGATGCATCATTAGACCAGTTCATCTTAGAAGGTACGCTAATTGTTCGTAACCCAGCAGGCGTTGCTGCATTGCACGATATCAGCAGTACAGGTCAATCTGTATCGTTTGGTTCAGGCAATGGCGGTGCATCAACTATTATTGGTGGTACTCGTACTCCAAGTAATGTTGTGCGTCTTAACGCTTGGGACAACAACTCTTTTTAAGTAGCAAAAATATGTAGCGTATCAACTTACGCATCATAAATAAAAAGGAGTGCTAGAAATAGTGCTCCTTTTTTATTGGAGACACAAATGGACGAGTTAGAAATTTTTAAAAAATTATCGACGGCAAAGAAAAAATACACACAACAACAATATGCAGCCAAACAAAGAAATATTGAATGGTTATATACTTTTGAAACTTGGTGGAAACAATGGCAAGAGTCAGGCAAATGGGAACAAAGAGGTAATAAACGAAATCAATATTGTATGGGAAGAAAAGGTGACATTGGCCCATATAGTCCAGATAATGTAGACATCATACTTGCTACAAAAAATGCAACTGATGCTAAACTAGGCAAAGTGGGATGGAATAAAGGTCAATCATTGTCAGAAGAGCACAAAGAAAAATTAAGACAAGCACATATTGGTATGCAACAAAGTGAAGAAACAAAACTTAAAAAAAGTTTAGCCAATCGAGGTTGTCCCTGGAGTGAAGCAAGACGAGCCGCACATCGTCAGGCTTGGAACAAAGGTCTTACACGAGATACTGATCCTCGAGTAGCCGCATATGCTGACAATTATCCAGAGAATAGAAAAAGTAAAATAGATTAAATGAGCAAGGCCCTAGGGGGCCTTTCTTACAACTGCTAAATACATACATGAATAATGAATTTGAAAATTACAACGATAAAAGTTACATTGATGATTCCGATCCCGAACACAATCCTGATGCTTTTCGCCAGGACAAGGGTGGATTAGTCACCAGTGACAATGGAATTGCTGATCGTTTACTTAAAAACGATAAACTTTACAACAGTTTAAAGGGTGATTGGACCCGTGAAGACTGGAATAAGAGTAAAAATATTAAAATTACCACTGGACGCGAAGGCGGAAAGTTCTATGTTAAGCGTGAGCAAATGAATGTTGAATACATTCGTGAGCAATGCCAGGAATATCGCCGTCGTGCTGAAGCAGGATACATGGATCCATTAGCTCCTATCATGCCAGATGGTAAGTTAGGCTATAAATGGATGGAAATTCCAGATGTTATTGCTATTGAAATCAGCAATAACTACTTTGGTGGTATGAGTTGGCATACAATTAAATTGGATAAAACTTGGAAAGCCCAATTTTATCAAGTAGTTGAACGAGAATACAATGACTTCGTTTGCTACCCAGGCGGAAAGTTGCCAATCCCAATTAAAGTTCCATATCCAACTCGAGTTGGAACTACAGCATTTTTTAAGGGAGCAACTTTTGTTCCAAAACAATAAGGATAAATTATGTCAACAATGATTCCAGACGCAAATGCGTTGGTAACCTATATAGAAGCATTTACAGGTAGCAGCAACAATGATGAAATCAAGCAATGTATCTACCTAGCTGAAATGATGATGCGTAACATTGAGTTACCAGCATTGCGTACAAATCCCTGGACCACATTTGGTACTGCTGGACAATGGGGACAAGTTCCTATTCCAGCAGATATGAATAGACCAATTCTATTTTTTAATCAAGGACCAAATCCACAATCATCTAGTCAAGGTGCAGGGCCCTGGATCGTTTATGATCGCATTGGTGATCGTGACATTATCACAGAAACTCTAGTACAAAATCTATATCTAACTCCGGTTAACATTCCACAGGTATATCGTGGCAAGTTTAGTGAAGTTGGCCAAAACTATGAATTCCTACCACAGCTAGGCGAAGGCGCACAGATCAACATGTATTATTTTACCACATGGCCTTTGTTGTTTAGTTTAGAAACTGATGGTGTTACTGAAGTATTAAACAATGTGGTGTTAAGCAGTTTTCCAGAAGGTTACATCTATGGTACCTTACACAATTATTATTATAAACGCAAGATGGCAGAAGATGCTGATAAATGGTTAGCTAAATTTAATCTTGCCTTGGATACAGTTGAAGATCAAAATAATAAAGGTAAATGGTCTGGTGGTCACAATAGACTAACCAGCGTGTTTCAACCACGCAGAGATCAACGCTTTTCAGCAAGATAATTAAGGAATAATAGCTATGGCTAATGTATCAGTTAGTAACACAACAGGTTTATATGGAATAACTTCTAGTACTCCTGTTTTAAATTCAGCACAACAATTATTGACATTGTTGGCCAACAACGGAAATGTAAACTTTAGTTTAACAAGTTCTAATTCACAGGTCCAAGGCTTTGCCATTGGCGGCGGCGGAGGTGGCAGTGGCGTAACACAAATTGTTGCTGGTACCAATGTTACAATTAGCCCCACTGGTGGTACAGGTGTTGTCACAATCAATGCTGCTGGCAGTACATATGGCAACAGCAATGTTGCAGCCTATTTGCCAACCTATACCGGTTCACTGTCCAACAGCAGTGATATCATTGCGTTGTATGCAGATGTGGCCGGTGCCAATGCAGCCACCATTGCAGCCAATACAATACAGTCAACGCAGATCAATACCACAAATAATAATCTAGCTGTTTTTGAAGCCAATGTTGGCAGTTTTTATACCTGGGCCAATTTAAATTATGGTACCAGCAATTATGCCAATGCCAATGTGGCCAGTTATCTGCCAGTTTACAATGGCAATATCGAAGCTGCTAATGTNNACATTAGCCAATTCATTACNTTGGCCACCAATAATACTCCCACATATGGCAAAGGATTGTTATGGTATGACAATGTTCAAGATAGTGTCAGTTATTATAATAGTGTAACCAACAATGAAGTTAATGTAGGACAAGAAACACAATTCAATGCCTACAACAACACTGGTTCTACAATTGTTCAAGGTGCACCTGTTTACATAACAGGTGTAAATGGATCTATTCCCAATATTGCATTGGCGCAGGCCAATACATTGACCAGTGCACAAGTTGCAGGTATTGCCAATCAAAATATTCCTGCAAATTCCATTGGTTCTGTTGTAAGTGAAGGTACAGTGGCCAATATATTATTGGTTTCATACAAGGCTGGTGATAATCTATATCTAAGTTCATCTACTCCAGGTGTATTGCAAAATTATGCACCCGCAACAGGTTATGTGACCCGAGTTGGTATTGTCAGTGCCAACATAGCACAAGGTCGTTTTTTGACCAGTATTGTCAATCCAGTTAATAATCAAACTTTTGGTAATTTGATAGTTAGTGCCAATATCACTGCTGGCAACATTACAACATCAGGAACAGAAACAGTTGGTAATTTAATTACCACTTCGGGTTTGTTCTGGAGCAATGGCGTTAACTATGCTTCCACAGTACCAGGAACTTATGGCAATACACAAGTTGCCAGTTATCTAGCCAGCAATAGTGCAGTGGTCATTACCACAACTGGAGCTGTTACAACTACCGCAGCCTTAACTGCTGGTAATATTACAACTACAAATGGTTTGTTCTGGAGCAATGGTACAAATTATGCATCAACAATACCTGGCACTTATGGCAACACACAAGTTGCCAGTTATTTGGCTAGCAATAGTGCAGTGGTCATTACCACAACTGGAGCTGTTACAACTATTGCAGGAGTAACTGCTGGTAATATTCAAACAACCAAAGGTCTATTCTGGGCCAATGGCACAAACTATGCATCCACTGTGCCTGGAACTTATGGCAACACACAAGTTGCGGCCTATTTGCCAACTTATAGTGGCAGTATAGGAAATAGCAGTTCTAGTTATGTTGAATTAATTGCCGGCACAAATTCATTTGCAGTCAATGTAGCTCCAAGCGTAGCAACACTTGGAATCGGTAGCGGAAATGTTACTATTTGGCAAAATGATTTTAGTGTTTATGAAGGCAATGTTTACATTAGAAATGATGAAGGTTCAGGATCAACCGTTGTAGGTGGATATCTAACAGTTGCCAACACAGCCACAGTGGGCAATTTAATTACCACAAGTGGAGTATTTTGGTCTAATGGTACAGCATACAGTTCAGGTAGTACATATGGTAATACACAAGTAACTGCATTATTGGCCGGATATAACATTCCAGTTAGTGCCACATCGTTAACTTCTAATGGAACTATTAGTACCAGTAGTGCAAATAATACTACATTTGGTGCAGGAACACCATCAGGTGCAATACAAGCGCCATTTGGAGGATTAGGCATTGGTTTAGATGCTTATATTAAAGGCACAGCCAATGTAGGTAACTTACAAAGTTCGGGAACAATTGTAGCTGTCAGTAATATAACAGCCACAGGTGGACAAGTACAAGCCAACAATGGTTTATATTCAGTAAGCACATTTAATGGTGGATTTAGTGATGGTATTGTTGTTGACTATGTAAGTACCAATGGTCGTATCAGTGTTGGAACCAGTGATAATTTGACATTTTACAATGGCGGTGTTGGTGGAACACAAACTCTGCTGATTGCAGCCAATAGTGCCATCTACGCAACTGGATTAATTAATTCAACTACCACAAGTGGTATTAATACTTTTGCAGCCAAATTTGGTATTACCAGTACTGCTGCTTCAACCAGCACAACAACTGGTGCATTGCAAGTTACAGGTGGTGCTGGTATACAAGGTGCTGTTTATGCAGGATCATTTAACACAGCCGGTAATATCAGTGTCACAGGCAGTACCAATTTAGGTCCTTACAAAGAAACTGTTTATAGTTTAGGTACAACCAGTGGTTCATTATCTATTAATGTTAATAATGGTACTGTGCAAACTGTTACATTAAATGGTGCTGCAAGTATCAGTAACAGCAGTTTTACTAATTTGTCAGTGGGTGGATCAGTAACACTAATTATTACTCAAGATTCAACTGGTAGTAGAGTATTAACCAGCACTGGTATTAAATATGCCGGAGCATCAAGCACATTAAGTACTGCAGCCAATGCAATTGATATTATTAACTATTTTTATGATGGTACCAATTATTATGGTAGTTTGGTAAAAGGATATGCATAATGTTTGGAGTAAATCGTCAACAATGGTATGATTCATATGTGCCAGCCACTGGTTATACCATTAGTTATCTAGCTGTTGCCGGAGGTGGCGGTGGCGGACATGACTTTGGTGGCGGTGGTGGCGCTGGTGGTGTACTTGCCAATAGCGTTACTTTTAACATAGGAACTGCATATACTGTTACAGTAGGTGCCGCAGGTACTGGCGGTACAACCACACCAGGTGGTACTAATGGTGGTAATTCAAAGATCACAGGAAGTGGATTTACATCTGTAGTAGCTGTTGGTGGTGGTGTTGGTGGTAGTTTAAATTACGCTGGTTCCACTGGTGGATCAGGTGGTGGCGGCGGTGGTAATAATGCTGTTGCTAATGCAGTTGATGCCGGAGGATCTGCTACTAGCGGACAAGGCTATGCAGGTGGTAATGGTGGTAATGCTAATAACACTGATGGTCATTATATTTTTACCGGTGGTGGTGGTGGCGGAAGTGCTGTAGGTGCCG
>JGI26470J50227_1000365_pt1 | contig 19059 bp, 24 predicted proteins | sample FreactTroBogLake_FD_50227 | JGI IMG/M metagenome (IMG submission 50227) | reverse complement strand
GATATGCAATTCAATAAATCGTTTTTGGAACCATTGAAGTCTATAACCGATGTTATTGGTTGGGAAGCAGAACAAAGATCAACGTTGGAGGATTTTTTTGGATGATTCACGATCGGGGTTGTTTTGTTTGTTTTGATGATGATAAAAAAGATTGTGGTAAAAGAAATTGCCCATATCAAGACAAACCGCTAAAAGGAAAAACTATGATTGAAAATAAAGAAGTTGAAGACGATTTCGGGTTTACATTTTCCGATAGTAACGAAATGCAAAACCAAATAAAATCAAATGTCGAGGACAAAGCTCAAGGGTTACGTAAAATGATCATGCCTTTGCTTAATAATTTGATGAAGAATCCCGAAAAGGATACGATTGTTTGGCCCAATAGAGAAAAGAAAATTAAAGACTTCATTAAGAAGATGGACGGCTATATTAACAGTTGATATTTTGCAAAACATAAGTTATACTAATAATACGTAAATAAGAGGTAAACAATGTCACTTAAAGAAAAACTTATTAAAAACAGTACGATAGATCTTACAGCAAGTCTAATTGATAGTAAAATTTTCACTAAGAAAGATATGATTCCAACAACAGTTCCAATGATTAACGTTGCGTTGTCTGGTTCTATTGATGGCGGTATTACTCCGGGCCTAACAATGCTTGCCGGTCCTTCTAAACATTTCAAGTCCGGCTTTTCGCTTCTACTTGCTTCGGCTTTTCTTAAGAAATATAAAGATGGTATAATTCTATTTTACGATTCAGAGTTCGGTACGCCTCAGTCTTATTTTGAAACTTTCGGTATTGATCTTAATTCTGTTGTCCATACACCTATTACGGATATTGAAGAACTTAAGTTTGATATAATGACTCAATTAAAGAATATCGAACGCGGCGATCATGTAATGATTCTAATTGATTCGATCGGTAATCTAGCTTCTAAAAAGGAAGTTGAAGATGCGCTGAATGAAAAATCTGTCGCCGATATGACTCGTGCAAAGCAACTTAAATCATTGTTTCGTATGATTACGCCCCATCTTTCACTCAAAGATATTCCTATGGTCGCGATCAATCATACTTACATGGAAATTGGTATGTTTCCTAAAGCGATTGTTGGTGGTGGATGTGTTATCGCCGAAACTAAAATTAAAATGGCTGATGGTTCTTTGAAGAATATTGAAACTATCAATATCGGAGATAAAGTTTTAACTAATGATGGACCAAAAGAAGTTACTGATGTTTGGAATCCAGAAACGCTTTCTGATGGAACACCAGAATGCTTTGAGGTGGAATTTGAAGATGGATATAAAGTTATTGTATCAGAAAACCATAAATTTTTATCGGAAACCGGTTGGGTTAAAGTCACTGATAAATTATTTGATAAGAATTTCTTATCAGTGCCATAATAAGATTCAGAAAATATAAATAGTCCATAGGAGGAATAACTATGGACTATAAAAAAATATACGATAATTTAATTAAAGATGCTTTATTTAACCCTAAACCTGATTTGTACAAAGAAACTCATCATATTGTACCAAAATGTATGGGTGGATCAAACAAAAAAAATAATCTTATAAAATTAACCGCAAAACAACATTATCTAGCTCACTGGTTGCTTTATAAAATATATAAAACTTCTAGTTTAGTTCACGCTTGGTATTGCATGAGTAGAATAGGTGTTGGTCAAGAAAAAAGACTAATAAACTCTAGACTATTTGATTATTGTAAAAAGGAAAGAAATAAAATACTTTCTGAAAATTTTAAAGGAAATAAGAATAATTTTTATGGAAAATCCCATACGGATAAAACTAAACAAAAATTGTCAGAAATACATTCTGGTAAAAATTATAAATCCGAAAAACAAATAAAACAATGGATTTCAGAAGTTGCTAAACGACCATCTTCTGAAATCCAAAAGAAAAAATTATCAGAAAGAAATAGAAAATTTATTACATTACAAAATAAATTAACACTAGAAAAAATTTATATTGATAAAAATGAATTAATAAATTATGATTTATCTATATGGGTTAACGTAAAAAAAATAACACCAGATAAAAAAGAAACCTGCATACATTGTGGTATTACTAGTACAAAGGGTAATATTATTAGGTGGCATAATGAAAAATGTAAAAGGAAAAACGATGAAAATTAAATCAATTAAAAGTGTTGGTAAATTACCCGTTTACGATATTTCTGTTGCCGATAACCAACAGTATGTATTAGAAAATGGTATTATTTCACATAACACTGGTGCTTATTATGGCGCTGATAGTATTTGGATTCTCGGCCGCCAGCAGGATAAAGAAGGAAATGAGATTGCAGGATATCATTTTGTTATCAATGTTGAAAAGTCTAGATTTGTCAAAGAAAAATCAAAGATACCGATTACCGTTTCTTTTGAAGGTGGTATTAACCGTTGGTCTGGCCTTCTCGATGTGGCCTTAGAAGGTAATTATATAACAAAGCCAAAGGTTGGTTGGTATGCGACTGTTGACAGAGTAACAGGCGAAGTTCGCACTCCTTCATTTAGAGCCAGTGAAATTGTTGATAATAAAGAATTTTGGACAACTCTTTTTAAGGAAACCGACTTCNCTAATTTTATTGAAAACAAGTATAAGATGGCGACTGGCGCTATAATGGAGAATGAAGATGTCGAATAAAATCATTGACGAGTATTACTCTGACGATAAATTGAAGAAGGCTGTAATTAACCGTATAGACGACGATTATTACGCTATTGACTTTTTTGAAAAAGAAAAGTATATTCATTCAATAGCTTATCCAAACAATTCTATTCATTACGTGTCTGATGCTGCAGAAAATTATGTATTGGGATATTTCACTAATATCAGGGATCATTGATGATTGAAACAACAATCTTTTCTAATCTAATTTATAACGAACAGTACGCCCGTAAAGTTATTCCTTTTCTTAAGGAAGAATATTTTTCGGATCAATCACATAAAATTATTTTTAAACTCGTTCAGGAATACGTTAACAAGTATAACTCGTTTCCATCCAAAGAAGCCTTGGCGATCGACCTGTCTAATAAAGACGGAATCAATCAAGAAGTTTTTAACCAATCAAAGGAAATTATCAGTGCCTTCGCGGAAGATAAAGAAACAAAACTTGAATGGCTCAGCGACCAGACGGAAAAGTTCTGTCAAGATAAGGCTATCTACAACGCGATCATGTCATCCATTCGGATATTGGATGACGGTGATGGGAAAACCTCTAAAGGGGCCATACCGCAGATCTTATCAGACGCGCTCGCCGTATCATTTGATACACACGTTGGGCATGATTTCATTGAAGACGCGAATGAACGCTATGAATTCTATCATACGAAAGAAGTTAGGATCCCATTCGATCTAGAATATTTCAATAAGATTACACAGGGAGGCTTAGCTAGAAAGACACTCAACGTGTTTATGGCTTCAACCGGCGTCGGAAAATCTTTGTTTATGTGTCATATGGCCGCCGCCAACTTAGTTAAGGGTCTCAACGTTTTGTATATTACACTCGAGATGGCAGAAGAACGAATCGCAGAACGCATCGACTCAAATCTTCTCGACATTCCACTCGACGAACTAAAGATTATACCGAAAGATATGTATGATAAGAAAATTACTAGACTGAAGGGAAAGACGAAAGGAAAGCTTATCGTCAAAGAATATCCGACCGCGTGTGCGGGATCTGCTAATTTTCGACACCTTCTTAATGAACTAAAGATTAAAAAGAACTTTGTTCCCGACGTAGTGTATATCGATTATCTTAATATATGTGCTTCATCGAGAGTCAAGATGAGTGCGTCGATCAATTCATATACGCTCGTTAAAGCGATCGCCGAAGAACTAAGAGGACTAGCAGTTGAGTTTAATGTTCCGATAATATCGGCTACTCAAACTAATCGCAGCGGATATAATAACTCAGACATTGATCTGACGGATACTTCGGAATCGATAGGTCTTCCGGCAACGGTTGACTTCATGGCGGCTCTCATCTCGACAGAAGAACTTCAACAGATCAATCAGATAATGGTCAAACAACTTAAGAATCGGTATTCAGATCCAAGCTTCAATAAGAGATTTGTCTTGGGTATCGACAAATCTAAAATGAGGTTGTATGATGTTGAACAATCGGCGCAAGAAGATATTCTTGATGGTCCAGTAATGGATAATACAAAATTTGGCGAGGAAGATTACGAACGTTCTAAACCAAAAAATAAATTTGATAGATCTAAATTTTCGGGGTTTAAATGAGAGACATTTATATAATAAGTGATACGCACTTTGGTCATGAAAACATTCTTAAATTTACAGGTTTTGATGGCGGACCTGTACGTGAGTTTCATGATGTTCATCATATGAATGAGTATATGGTTGAACGTTGGAACAAAACGATTAAGGATAATGATATTGTATATCATCTTGGTGACGTTTATTTTGGTAAAGGTCACCAAATGCTTTCTAGATTGCGCGGAAGAAAAAGATTGATCCTTGGCAATCATGACAATGGAAAAAGTGAACATCTTCTAAACAATTTTGAGAAAATACTCATGTGGAGAGATTTCAAGGAATTTGATTGTATTCTTTCTCACGTTCCTTTGCACGAAAGCGCATTGTATAAACGTAAGTATAATCTTCATGGTCACGTTCATAAAGGTGCCCACAGAGGACTTATGCAAGATAAACGTTATATAAATTGTTGCGTTGAAGTTCGTGATTACACACCTGTTCATATTGAAGAGTTAGTCAAGTGATACATAAAATAGGCGTAACTGGAACTCGTTCCGGTATGGATGATAAACAATTAAAAGAAGTTAAAAAATATCTTGAAGGTATGATTTATCTTCTTGGCAACATTGAACTTCATCATGGAGATTGTGTTGGAGTTGATGTTGAAGTTGCTAACATAGCTCAACAATTGGGTTGTAAAATTGTTTGTCATCCGCCCATTAAATCTGAACTTAGAGCATTTCACAAATCGGACGAATATCGACCACCATACTCTTATTTTGAAAGAAATAGAAATATTGTTGATAGTTGTGACGTTTTAATGGTTGTACCATACCAAACAGAACATCAAAAGAATGGCAGAACTTGGTATATACCAATTACTTGGTATACTCACGACTATGCCGTTAAAAAGAAAAAGCCTTTGGAAATTTTTTATTCGAATCGTTAAAATCTGCTTGACTTTTATAAAAATCTAAAGTATACTATAAACTGAGAAAAAAGGATGAAATCATGAATTATAAGATGAAGGTTGATAACGGTGTTCATCAGGTTTTCGAAACAGCAACAGAACAAATTATCAAAACTTTCGACAACAAAGAAGGTTGTCGCAAATTTATGCGTCAGCTCAACCTTGGTAGCGGATTCGATGGGTTCACTCCAAGTTTTTTTCTGAAAAAAATTGAAATTAAGAAAAATAAAAACAAAAGAAAGACTAAATAATACAAACGAAAATACGTATTGCGCAACGTCGCAAGAGGCAAGAGTCTATAAAGAGACACGGAATAGTTAAGAAAACATGGGTGGGGTTCCCCTTAACCGTATTTTCGTTAATTAAAGGCGGGCTGAAAAGCTCGCCTTTTTTATTATCTAAAAACTATAAATAAACCATAATCTAATATAGGAATTATAATGATAACGTTTAAAGATTTCGCTGATTTTATTGTTGAAGAAACCAATAATCCAAAGCATGAAATTCATTATTACGATCTAGACGATACTTTGGTTCATCACGATAACAGCAAGCTTAGAGTTCACGTCAAAGATTCTTCAGGCAAAAGAGTTAGAACCTTGACGAGTTCTGAATATAATACTCATCAATTGCCTCCTGGTCATTCATATGATTTTGGTGAGTTCAAATCTTCGGATGTGTTTGGTAAATCAGCGAAACCTATTAAGAAAGTCATAAATAAATTGAAAGGATTGTCAGATAAAGGTCGTAAAGTAGAAATACTAACGTCGCGCCAAGATTTAGACGATCAGCCTAAATTTGCTCATCATATGATGAAGTTTGGTATCGATATCGGTAAGGTTCACGTTAGAAGATCGGGTAATCCGCCTAACGAAAAGAAAAAAGCCTCTGAGGCCAAGAAAACAATTATAGCGGACGCTATTGCTAAACATAATTATAAAAGAGTTCATTTGTATGACGATTCGGCGGAAAATTTAGAAGCTATGTTGTCTTTAAAAAAGAAACATAAAGATGTAGAGTTTCACGCTCATCATGTACAACATAACCCGAAAACCGGGGAAACAACTATTACTACGAGGAAAGTTTGATGATTAGTTTTTCTGAATATTTGACCGAACGCGCCGGGGATCCTATTTCTTCTAATATAGGAAATATAAAAACTCGAGGCCACATCAAAAGATACATATTTCCTTATCTATCTTCAGAACAAAAAAAATCTTCTTCGGAAAATCTTTCTAAAATATTCAACGAAAAAGATAAAAAAGATTCTGATTTAGATAATCATGGGTCAGCTTATGATAAAGAAGCTAATTCAACACACGAATTAGCTTCCGATTTTGGGGCTCACAAAAAAGGAACGCGCGTCAAAGTTACTGGTTTACATATAGACGGGAATAACGTTTTTGCAAAAACCGAAAAACATGGATCAATCCCGTTATCCAAATTAGGTAAACCTGAAAAACTCGCGGCTAAAAATAGAACAGCTGAAGGGTTTAAATTAGAACACACTTTACAAAAAAATATAGATCCTAGATTTAAACCCGCTGGATCAACGGGTGATTCTTGGGATTTCGTTGCTGGTGATCCTAATTCGGAAAATTCTATTAAAGGTAAAGCCGTCAAAAAAGACGAATCTAAACCAATATTTAGAGGCGAATCAAAAGCAAGTAAAAAAGGCGCGGTAGCTATGGGAACTATTAGTGCCAAGTTTAATGATAAAACAGGTAAATGGGAATACGCCAAAGGTAAAAGTAAAATGGCCCCCAAATTCGATGAAGCCGTTCATCCGGATAGCGGTTTATCAATTATAGATCATATGAACAAATATCATTCTGATGGAAATCTAAATTCAGGTTTCTCGATTAAGGCTCCTTCAGGCACTTCTAGACATTATTTAAATGGCCTTGGCGCTAATTCTCTACATCTTCATAGGTACGCTCAAGATTCTAACGGTAACTATACTATGAATCATGGCACAACTTACACTATAGGCGATGATAACGATTTTCAAGGTAAAGTTGGTTTATCTCATCTTTCTAATCAAGATTTAGATAAATTGGATGGTCAATTGACCGTCGAACCTTCAGGTTCCGGAAAAATACAAATTAAACATAGACCCAAACCTTCTGTATTCAACGAATACGCTAATAGATCTCAAGAAGATCCAAACAATCATATGGATTTATCCAAAGAAGAACACGGTAATAAATTTAGAGAAATTTTTAATAAACACGTAAACTCCTTATCAAATAAAAAAGTTGTTGAACCAACAACAAAACAAGTAGCGGCTTTAAAACAACAACAGACTCATCCTATATTTGGTAATAGTACTGGAGAACACGGTGGTGCTCAATTTTATGGTCCAGCTGACAAAGAACATGCCCAAAATATGCAAGCACAAGGAGCGCAATAATGCTTAATTTTAAAACTTATTTAATAGAAGCTCCTGTTAAACAAACTGAAGGTAAACCATTACACTTAGAACATCTTCGTCACTTAGAAGATAACGCTATTTACGACGGTCATGAAGGTGTTGCTAGAGCAGCGGATTTTCTAGACGACGCTCATAAAAAACTATTGGGTAAAAATTCGGCGACTCATTTTTCCACAAAGTTTGATGGTGCGCCCTCTATAGTATTTGGTCATCATCCACAAACAGGTCAGTTTTTTGTTGCAACAAAAGGCGCTTTTAATAAAACTCCAAAACTTGCATTTAGTCACGAAGATATCGATAAACACTATGGGCATGCTCCAGGATTGGCTAAAAAAATGCATGCTGCTTTTGAACATCTTCCTAAAATTATGCCACAAAACGCAAAGGCCGGAGATGTATATCAAGGCGATATGATGTATACTAAGCCTGATATTACAACCTCTGGTGGTCGTCATAGTTTTACGCCAAACACTATTACGTATTCAACACCTACTGATTCAGCCGATGCAGCAAAAATTAAGGCGGCAAAAATGGGCGTTGTAATTCATACAAAATACAAAGGACCAAAAGGAGCTGGACTCGAAGGTATGTCAGCTGGCCCATTAGATGATAAAGAAAGAGCTAGATTAAGTAATCATCCGGATGTTCATAATATTGATCCAACAATAACAATAAATCCGGCTAATTATACGCCCGCTGAACAACAGGAATTTCTTAGTCATAGAGAAGCAGCTACTAGAACTTATCGTGGAATGAAACCAGAAGCTTTTGATGTTGTTTCTAAACATGGTCAAAATATTGAAACTCATGTAAACGATATGGTTAGACAAGGCGGAGAGCCTTCTGTTGAAGGTTATTTGGCTCATCTTCAAGCAAGACATCAAAAAGATTTAGATTCTGTAAAAACTGAAGCAGCAAAAAATAAAAAACGTCAAGCTCACGCTGCAAATATGCAAGAAATATATGACAATAAAGATCATTTTAAGAAAGCTTTGGAACTTCATAATCATCTTCAAAAGGCCAAAGATGTATTGACTGGCGTAATGGCCAAAAACAATCAATGGGGTCATTCAATTGGCGGTGAAGGAACAAATCCAGAAGGCGTTGTTGCTGCCAACAAAAAGGGTGAAATGACTAAATTTGTCAACAGAAAAGAATTTGCCCGTCAAAATTTCTTGAAGGGCGCTTTCCAAAAACAACAGGCGGCTGCTAATGCTACGTAGTTTTCTTCAATACTTAAGAGAGTCAAATAAAGATACAAGACCAGTAGTATTGACTTACGGAAGAATGAATCCGGGTCCTACAATTGGTCATCAAAAAGTTATTGAAAAGGTTCATGATTTGGCCAACAAACAAGGTGCTCATCATGAAATTATTCTTTCTCACTCTCAAGATTCAAATAAGAATCCATTAAGTATTGATCAAAAGTTAGAGCATGCAAGAAAGTTTTTTCCACAAACCAATTTTGTTGGTTCTTCAAAACAATCTCCGACCATACTTCATCATCTAAGTAGATTACATGACGCTGGTCATCCGGAAGCTACGGTTGTCGTTGGCGCTGATCGAGTTCCTGAATTCAGTAAAACATTGAAACAATATAACGGTGTTCCTGGTAAACATGGTTATTACAATTTCAATAAATTAAAAGTTGTGTCGGCTGGCGATAGAGATCCTGACGCCGAAGGAGTTGAGGGTATGTCTTCAAGTAAAATGAGAATGGCCGCGCAAGCAGGCGATTTTGATAGTTTCAGACATGGCGTTCCTTCTCACGTTCCAGATGAAGATGCAAAAAAACTATTCAACGATACCCAAGCAGGTATGAAAGCGGGAAAATAATATGGCCGACGAAAAACTTCTTTTGGAAAAATTTGCCAAAGCTTTTGGCGTTGAAAACGTATTGGAAGATCTTAAGATAAAGAAAGCAAAAGAAACTGCCATATTAGAAAGTATGCAAAAAGCTGTAGGTAAAATTAATACCGTTCAAGAAATAGAAATAGAAACCATTGTTGAAGAAAAATCAATAACAGAATCTGAAGTTATTGTTGAAATGGGTAGACAGCCGGAACCAGTTCTTGATAAAGAACCTATTGTTAATAAGTATGTAAAAGCTTTGTCCAAAATAACAGACCAAAAGGGTTCGGCAGAACAAAATAGTATACCCGACATTTATCGTCGAGAATTAGATATTATTAAAAAATCAATTGCTGATTTTCATCGTTTTGCTCAAAGACATTCGCAACTTGGTGGCGGTGGTGAAGTCAACCTTCGCCATTTAGATGACGTCAATAGATCATCTATCGCTGACGGTCTCTATCTTCGTTACGATGCCGCTTCAAAAATGTTTGTTTTTGATGATCCAGTTTCTAGCCCAAACTTACTTAATGTAGCTTCTGATATTATACCTGCAACGACTCTAACATATAATATTGGTAATACAACAAATCGCTGGGCGCAAGCATATATTGATGAAGTTATTGTTGGTGCAAATTCTATTACATTCCAAGACGTGATAGGTGGAAATCCTGATCAAACGCTTTCTCTCGCTAATCAAGTGTTTTATATCACTCAGGGCGCAGGAACTAATACACAGTTCAATGCTAACGCTGGATTCAATGCTGGCGGTATCGTTTTGCAAAACTATACTGTTCAGTTAGCAAATGCATCGCAAAACTTGATAATCGGTTCTACTTCCGTAAACACAAGCGTTATCTTTAACCAAAACATCCAAGCAAATACAACTATTACTTTTACTGATAATACCGTACAAACTACAGCTTATAAGCCTCCGAATGTAAGAATAGCAAATGTCATTTCAAACACAGTATTGATTGACTTTTCGACTGACAACTTTGTTCATATTCATACCAATCAAGGAACTGTTACAGCTAACATACAAAATTTGACAGCTGGTAAAGTTGTTGAGCTATTCATCTTTAACAATGTCGGCGGTACTCAGCAGTTCAACCATGGCGTTTCCTCAACACAGGCTACAGGCGGTTCATCTTTTTATCTCAGCTCTCACAATACGATGTATGTTAAGTATTTCTGTTTAGATGGAACTTCAAACAATACGTTCGTAGCTGCTATAACATAAGTTAATTTTTCTGAACAATTATAATTTATAAATAAGAATGTTAGTGCAGTAAAAGGCCACGGCAGACCTGCAAGAAGTTCTTGGATAAGTCTTAGGAAAACTCCAATGGTTAAAAAATTTAGTACATTTGATCCTCAGCTAGTTGTTGTAGAGCAACTTGCAGGTTCTGTTGTGAATCTCACTAACTCGGCGAAATTATCGCTTTATAAAAAATCCCAAAAAACAAGCATACCCGTTGATATACTTGAAGAAGTATATCGTAGAGGTTATTCAATCTGGAACGATTCCTTCGAAGGAACTCCGGAACAATTTGCATTTGATCGCGTCAATTCATTTATTGCGGGCGGATTTGCGCTGCAATTAGACGAAGATTTATTGGAAAATTGGCAAGATTCAAAATATAAAAACCCAGAAGGCGGTTTAACAAAAGCTGGTGTAATGGCCTATCGTAGAGAACATCCGGGAAGTCATCTTAAAACAGCAGTAACAACGGAACCTTCAAAATTAAAGCCAGGATCAAAATCAGCAAATAGACGTAAAAGCTTTTGCGCCCGTATGAGCGGTATGAAGAAACGTTTGACTTCGGCTAAAACTGCTCATGATCCGGATTCACGTATCAATAAGTCATTACGTAAATGGCATTGTGAAGAAAACGACCTTGAAGAAAAGAAGATGATGGATAATCCTTGTTGGAAAGGTTATCAAGCTTACGGAACAAAGAAAAAGAACGGCAAAACCGTTCCTAATTGTGTTCCTGTTAAAGAAGATTCATTAAATGAATTATCGCCCGAATTAGTTGGTAAAGTTAATAAAGCTAGAATAGTTAACAATAAACCAAGTAAAACCGAAGTCGGTAGTGACACTTTATTAAAAGCGGTTCAAAAAGCCAAAGAAAAAACTAAGGTCGGTGCAGCTGAATCTTATACGGGTGCTGAAAAAACTTCCGATGATTTTACGAAACCAAACAGTAGATTTATTGGAACTGATAATTTAGATAAAGTATATAAAGAAGAAACTCCGGGTCAGTCAACAAAAACTATTAAACGTGTAGTAAAAGAAATCGCGATAAGAGACGCTGCTGGACACGTTAAACAATTAAAGAACGTTAAAATTAGAATGGCCGATGGGTCAATAAAAAGCTTACCTCCAGGTAAAAGCGGAAGCTCTGGTGGCGGAGGAAAGGAATAAAATGCAAAATAAAGAATTAGTTGATCAATTAAAAGTGTGTTTGGCAAGTACGTTCAGTTATTACTTGAAAGCTCATTACTTTCATTGGAACGTTGAAGGTTCAAACTTTCCTCAATATCACGAGTTCCTTAAAACAATTTATGAAGATTCTTTCGAGGCTGTTGACGATATTGCAGAAAGAATTCGTACATTAGAAGCATATGCTCCTGGTAGCCTTTATCGTTTTCAAGAATTAACTAAGATAGAAGATCAATTAAATATTCCTTCTCCAATAGATATGTTGAGAGAAATTGAAAGAGACAATAAAGCTATTATTGGTTTGTTAACAAAAGCGGCAGATACTTCAGAACAATTAAAGAAATACGGTATAACTAATTATCTCCAAGGCCGTATAGAAGCTTTGGAAAAACTTGGTTGGATGATTAGAGCAACTATAAAGGCAGCAAAATAATGGCATACGTTAGTTTAGGTCACGCTATTAGAAATATACTTCTTAGAGAAGAAAAAGAACAAAACGTTAATCCATCCAAGAAAAAAGGGCCTCCTGGTGGAGACTGGGAAGAAGCCAGTGAAGAAGATAGAAAAAGCAAGAGTAAAGAAATTGTCAAATCAGTAAAAACTCCTGGTCAAAAAGAAGTTAAAGAACAGTTGAGATTAAATCCAAATCAAAAAAGTAAAGTTCTAACGCCTTCTCATGAATTTTCCGGTAATCAATTTATTACACCACCAGTTCATATTAAACCTCCTGGAGATACAAGATCTCACGAGAACGATCACGCTCAACGTACAACTAATAAAACTGTGCAAATAAAGAACAAAATCGGTAGCAAAACCCATAATATTGCAGAAAAAGAAATTAAAGAAATTTCTGATTTAGGTGGTGTTACTTCTAGTCAGAGCAATCCGGAACCAGAAGATGGTGGTAAAAAGAAAATCAAAGAACAATGGGATGATGACGCTTATGATGTTATTGCCAATCATAAAAAATCTGAAGCGGGTTATTCAGTTCGTGGCACAGTAAGAGCCAAAAATCATGAAGATGCTATGAAACAATGGCATGGAATGTTACAAAGCAGACATATGAGACATAAAGATGATCCGGCAGGCGATGAGTTTTCTTATGCCGTAACTCATAATAATTCAGGCAAGAAACAAACATTTAATGAGGCTTTTGGCGACGCTGGTTTAACTTCATTGAAAGATGAAGATGGCGGAAAGAAAAAAGTAAAAAAAGAAAGCGCATTTGATACTGCTGGAGGAGATACTCCAATTGGTTCTATGGGCGGTAAAAGTAATCCAGGGCCGTCTGCTCGTATGAATACAGAAGATGGCGGTAAAAAGAAAATCAAAGAAGAAGCTGAAGGCACAAAAGATCGTAAGACAATTGAAAACGTTGCTAGACAAAATTCAGCAACAAGTCCTTTTGATAGAAAATCAAAACTGGCTAAAAACGCCGAGATCAAGACTAAAATTATTGATGAGGGTAAAAAACGCGCAAACACTATTAAAAAAATTGTTAAGGGTGATAAGGGTTCGTCTCCAAGCGAAGATAGCGGTAATGGGCCAACCAAAGTAATCGGTGATGTTGTTTGGAATCCGAATTTACAGAAACCAGATAAAGACACAGTTTCAAATTAAAATTTAAAAAATATTAAATAGTAAAAAGAATTTTAAAAAAGGATTTAATAGATGACTGATAAAACAAAATCAATTTCTGAAGCTCTTGCTGAAGTACAACGCAAAGTTAATGAACAGCGTATGAAGAACGCTGAGAGTAATTGGAATGCAGTTAAAAATGAAAGTTTTTGGGACGACGCTAGAAAATGGGTTGGAGATAAAATGGGGTTGAGAACAACCGCTGCTAATACAGCAACATCTCAAAATACTACTCCGGCCTCTTCTACTTCAACACCGCCCGTAACTTCTAGTACGCCAAAAATGAGTTACTCAGACTATAGTCAAACGGGTGTTGGCACAGTAGCGCCCACAAATAGACCGCCATTACCAGGAACATCTGGAGCAACAATGCCGGGTGGAAATGCTATGGGCACTGGGTTTGGTTTAACAGGGCCAACTTCAACTGCTGGGGCAGTAAAACCAGCACCCGCTGCAGCACCTAAACCAGAAAAATTCCAAGGATCTATTAAAGATTTCCAAGCACAGAATAAGGGTGCTACTGTTGGACAAGCAATGAATGCTATCCAAGGAAAAACTGCTATCGCAGGAGGTAAAAATGATCCTGCTCAGATTGCAGCACAAAATCAAAAGAAGATGGGTAATGCCCAAGGACCAGCAGCGCCCGTTTATGATCCGGGAAAATTAGCACAACCAGGTAAACCAGCACCCGCTGCAGCACCTAAACCAGCCGCTGCAGCTCCAACTCCTTCACCAAGACCTAATGGTGCTCCTTTACCAACTCCCGCCGCTCCTGCTCCACAAAAAAGCCAAATAGCTCAAAACGCAGACGCGGCTATCAACCGTATAGGAAACGCAAGCGAATTTGAAGATGGCGGTCCATCAAAATCAAAAGGAAAGAAATCAATGAAAGAAGAAATGTCTCCATTAGTAGCAGCATTCCTGAAGCTACAGGAATCAAAGCCAGCTAATATGTTTGAAGCTGCTAAGAAAATGAAAGCTGTTTGCCCAAAGTGTGGCAAATCACCTTGTGTTTGTGAATCAATGGAAGAAGAAAAAGAACTTTCTCCAAAACAAAAGAAAATTGCTGCTCTTGGTGGAGATAAAAAGAAGCTAGATGCTGCTGATTTCAAGGCTCTTCGTTCTGGTAAGAAGCCGATGGAAGAAGAAGTCGAAAAATTATTCAGCGAAGAAGAACTAGCGCATTTTGCTTCGGTTATTGAAGGGGATGCGCCTTCTGTTGCTCCTGCTAGAGGCGATATCGCCGGTAGATCAGCTGATCATGATAACAATTCTGACTATGGTATGGACGAAGAAGCAAAGAAGCGCGGTGTTAAGGCCGGAACAAAACGCGGACCTTACAAGCAAAAAGGTTTATCATCAGGCGAAAAGGACGAAGCTCAAGCAGAAACAAAGAATGTTCCCGCTCAAGTAAGAACAGCGCGTTCTCATTTCTCTGGCGGTAAAGAAGTTGTTACTCTTAAACATCCACAGACTGATAAACAATATCATGTTCCCGTCAAGCATGTTAACGATTTCAACAAAGACTACGCTGCAGCTGAAAGACCTCACGAAAAAAGCGCTGTTGAACGTAAATTTATGCAAACTCATATGAGCAACTAAGGATATAAAATGCCGCTTATAGCGAATAACATTATTATTAACGGGCAAGATTTCAGTCTTGCCCCTAACAATCAAAGTGTTGACGTCAATGGAGAAATAGACATTGGCGGAGAAAAATATGATCCTGTTGTAAATAACAATCCGGCTGTGGTTAGTTCTACTCGAGGAAATCCTTCAAATGAAGATCATCATATTTTAATAGTTGATGGTAAAGAAAAAATGGTCAGTAAACATTCTTCGTATCTTTTAGATATGTTGACCATAGATAAACAATAATTATAAATACAATTAAATAATTCTTTAAAGGAGAAAAAATAATGGCACAATGGGGTAGAAACGATCAAGGCGTAACTGCTAACAGCACTACTACGAAAGAAACTTCAAATGGCGCGCCAATCGGAACTTATGCGTTAGTTAGAGGCGGTCAAACAGGAACTGCTAACGTTTCTTTCGATTCTAACGCACATTTCGGTAATACATCATCGGGTTCAAGAGCATCTGTCGACGCCGCTATGTACGGTAACGTTACTATAGGAGCTTTTGTTGCAAACAAAGCCGTCGGCGTTTTCGCGGTAAATGCAGCTATGATGTCTACTGTTGGCGGTAACGTTGTGTTAGCTTACGTAACTTCTGGCGGTTCTGGTTATCAAGCTAACACAGCTAATTTTACTCCGGTAGTAACCAACGGTGGTTCTGGAGCTTCAATTAACGCTGTTGCTAACACAACAACCAGCGCTGGTAAAATTACAAATCTCAATATCGTAACAGCCGGATCTGGTTATATTACCGCTCCTTCGCTTTCTAATTTACCTGCGCCAGCAGCTATTAACATTACAGCGAATACAGTTGGTGTAGTTAATAGTACTCTGTTGTTCTCAACAGCAAATTCATACTGGCAAGTTGGCGATAAGTTAACTTACGGAGTTCCTACAGGTAACACTGCTATTCCTGGTTTAACAGGTAATTCAGTTTATTACGTTGCTTTGGCGAATACAACAGGTGTTCAGTTGGCTGCAACTCCTGGCGGTAGCGTAATCACTCTTACCCCTGCAACAACAACTCCGGGTCAAGTTCATACTATTCAAGGTACAACAGCAACTGGTTATGTAGACGTTAATACTGATAATCCAGCCGTTGCGCACACTGGATGGGTTCTAAGAACAGAAGGTACAGGCGGACGCGCTGGTCGTGTATTCTACGAAACTCTTGTTGCTATGGGTTCTATTGGAATGAATACTACTTCTTCTACAGGCGTTACGGGCGTAGCAAATACTGTAACTTCTAACACAGTCGATCAATACGTTTAATAGGTAAATAAATTATGTCTAACAATTCAGTAGCAGTATCACAGCTCCCAAACGCTTCAAACGTTGTTGCTACTGATAAAATACTTATATTATACAACGCCATTAGCAATTCTTCAGTTGCTAATGGTTCTCCTTCGGTTAGAACAATTCCTTTAAGTAATTTTTCAAATTGTTTTATTTTATCTAACATTGCACCGGCAAATTCTTCTTCTTACGGAATTGCCGGAAGTATTGCTTATGATAGTACAAATTTTTATGTTTGTATTTCTAGTAACAATTGGGTGAGAACTACATTAAGTTCTTTTTAAAAATGAATGATAAATTGACTGAAGAAAATTTTTTATTATATTGTGCTCAACATTATGATAACGCAAAATACACGTCCACCGAAGACTTTATGGAAGATCTTAACAGAATTAAATATATTAAAAAACTGATAACTCGTTATATAGAAAATGATGACCTCAAAGAAAGATTGATACTTAATCATATTATTATTTTAAATAATTGTTTTGGACCAGAGGCTTTATGTAAAATTTTATATCTGAAACTAAAACCTCAGATTAAATACATAAAGCCTTTTTTAATTCTTATTAATGTTTTACCTGATAAAATATATAACGTTGGTGAAGAATCTATAATTGATACTGATACTATACCAATGGATAATAAAATAATTGATAAGTTAAGGAAAGTTTAATGAATACCTCAGTAAAAGACGTTAAAAATTTTATTTCCTTTGCAGCCAAACATTTGGGTCTATCTTCGTTGCCTAGAATAAGCCTAGTTGGTAAAGAAGAAAATACAAAAAACGCTTTCGGCCATTTTCTCGGCGATAGAAAAGGCACATCAATAACAGTAAGAATTACAGGACGTCATCCAATAGACGTAATGAGAACTATTGCTCATGAATTAATTCATTATAAGCAGAGAATCAACGGAAATAGAGCTTCAGAACAAATGAAAGAAGATGAAGCCAATGCGCTAGCCGGAAGAATAATGAGAGATTACGACACTACTTATCCAAAAGCATTTAGAGATAACCCCATCAACGAAGATGGTATGGCAGCAGCCAACGCAATTGGAGCTTCTGCAGCGGATCCTAACGCCGGAAACATTCAAGGCTTTAGCCCTATGCTTTTAAAAAATAGAAAACATTCAATTCTGNCTAGATTAATGCCTAGATTAATGCCTAGACAACAAAAAAAGTCTAAAACTCTCCGTGACATTTTAGGTAAAGATTCAAAAAACGAAACATCACAGGATAGAAAATAATGGTTGAAAGATCCGCTGCAGAAAGAATAGAAGACGCTATCGAAAAATTAACTGAAATTTCAATAGACCTTAGTAAAATGTTAGCTGTTCACGAACAACGTTTAAATCAACAAGAAAAACAAATTGATAATTTAGGTGGCGCTCTACAAGATTTTAGAGGAACGTCCGAATTAAAATTAAAAGATGTTTATGACACTATTCGTTCAGAAGATAAAAATATTTTAGAAGAAATTACTAAAATAAGAGTCGAAGCGAACGAACAACATGAAAAGATGACAGATAGAATTAGTGAAATGGAAAAAACTATTTGGGTGTATATGGGCGGTTTCACTGCAATTTTCTTTCTACTTTCTTATGGTCAAAATATTCTAAAACTAATCATTAAATAATCCTTTGACTTTTATCAAAAACGCGGTATAATCACTTTGTGTTTGATGATAATGATAGGATTATATTATGGATTGGTTACAACAAAAATATATCGGAATCATTTCAACCAGACTGGACAAGTTTAAACGGAAAAGCGCAAGCCTTTATAATTTCCGTTGTCCAGTTTGTGGTGACTCCGATTCAAATAAGAATAAAGCTAGAGGCTACATATATGAAAAGAGCGGTAAAATGCTATTTCATTGTCATAACTGTGGTGCTACCGCTTCTGTTCCTAATTTCATTAAAATGATTGATCAAGCGGTTTATAATGAATATTTGCTTGAAAGAATTCAAGACAATAAATCGCCAGAACAAAAAGATCTAGAAGCTTTCGTTGAAAAAATGAAGCCTCCTCTTTTTATGAAGAGCGGACCATTAAAGGGACTGAAGAAAGTTAGTCAGTTATCCCCAGAACATAAAGTGAAGAAATTTGTAGATGCCAGACGTATCCCAACACCTTATCACGCAACTTTATTTTCCTGCCCTAACTTTAAGCATTATACTAATAACCTTGTACCTAATAAGTTTGATGTTGATTCTCTTGAACGCGATGAAACTCGCCTTCTTATACCCTTTATTGACTCTCGTAAAATTATGCACGCCTATCAAGGTAGAGCGTTGGTTAATTCGTCAGTCAAATATATTACAATCGTTCTTAATGATTCAATTCCTAAAGTTTATGGACTTGATAGAGTTGATTTTGGTAGGACTGTTTATGTGTTTGAAGGCCCAATTGATAGTATGTTTGTTCCTAACAGTATCGCTACTGCAGGCGGCGATTTGGTGTCTGCGATCAATACCTTTACGAAAGATCGTCTTGTCGTTGTTTACGACAACGAGCCAAGAAATAAAGAAACCGTAAA
>JGI26470J50227_1000362_pt1 | contig 19248 bp, 13 predicted proteins | sample FreactTroBogLake_FD_50227 | JGI IMG/M metagenome (IMG submission 50227) | reverse complement strand
GAACGACGAGGTCCGGGCCGACAGCCGGTTCGACCGTTCCCACGGCGCCCTCGACCTGACCCGCCACCGCACGGCGGTGGTGCGGTCCCAGCTGGACTCGGTGCGCAGGGAGTTGGACTCGGTGGACGGACAGGTGTCTCAGAACCGGGTTGCGCTGGCCCGGGACACGTCCCAGCTCCAGCAGGCTCGGCAGACCCTGGCGGACGCCCAGGCCCACGCCTCCCGCCAGGCCCAGGACGTCACCGACCTCCAGACGTGCCTGTCGGGCATCGAGCAGGCCCTCAACGCGCTCTCGGTCAACGACCGGGCCCATGCCATCGCCGCCCTCGACGGCGTGGCTGGCGGATGCAACGCGGCGGTACAGGCCGATGGCTGACCGGCAGCGGCACACCGTCGCGTGGCTCGTGGCCGGGCTGGTGGCCCTCGGTGCCATCGGGTGGGCCGGCGCCACCGATCTCCAGGCCCACGCCCGGGACCGGAGCGAGCACAACGCCTTGGACGCAGCTCGACGCACACTGGCCGCCACCAGGTTCACCCTGGCCGCGACCCGGTACGAGCAGGCCCTGCAGATCAATCAGCGCGACACGTTGCAGTCGTCCATCGACGCCACGCTCGGCCAGCTCACCGCGACCGGGACCGCCCTGGCCGGGACCAGCGCCCTGGCGTTCCTCCAGGGCCTCAATATCGGGACCCTCCAGACGTGCCTCGGCGGGGTGCAGCGATCGTTCCAGGACATCGCCGCACAGGACAACGTGCGGGCGGCACAGGACATCACCGGGGTGTCGACTGCCTGTCTCACGCTCGACGGCGGATCCAGCGCCGGACTCGTCTATCCCTTCGACTTCCCCGACCCCGACATCCTGGAGGTGGGCGACCGCTACTACGGCTACGCCACCAACTCGGTGGCCGGCAACATCCAGGTCATCGAGTCGCTCGACCGGGTGCACTGGGCGGCGATCGGCACCGCACTGCCCGCACTGCCGGCCTGGGCCGCACCCAACGCCACGTGGGCCCCGTCGGTGGCCCAGGTCGGCACCACGTTCAACCTCTACTACGCCGCCGTGGTGGCCGGCGGGGGCGAGGAGTGCCTATCGGTCGCCACGGCCTCCGAACCCCAGGGACCGTTCCTCGACGCGTCGACGGCGCCCCTCGAGTGCCAGCCCGCACTGGGCGGGTCGATCGACCCGTTCCCGTTCGTCTCCGCTGACGGGTCGGTGGTCCTGGTGTGGAAGTCGAACGGCGGCACGGGCCCGGCCACCTTGTGGTCCCAGCCCCTCGATCCCACCGGGACTACAGTCCGACCCGGGAGCACGCCCACCGCACTCCTGGTGCCCACCCAGGCCTGGGAGGGCGGTGTGGTCGAGGCGCCGGACCTGGTGATGAGCGGCGGCCGCTTCCTGCTCTTCTACTCGGGGAACAACTGGGAGACCGCGTCCTACGGTGTCGGTGTCGCCGTCTGCACCGGTCCGGCCGGGCCGTGCACCAAGCCGCAGGACGGACCCGTGCTGTCCGGCGGCCCGGCATTCGCCGGTCCCGGCGGCGAGTCGGTGTTCACGGATCCCACCGGGACCTGGATCGCGTTCCACGCCTGGATCCCGGGTGCCGTCGGCTATCCGCACAGCCGCGATCTCTACATCCGCCGGGTCGACCTGACCGCTCCGGTGCCGGTGGTGGGTGGGCCGACCTGACCGCCTCGGCCCGTGCCGCGCCAGCCGCCGCCCACTCGGGTCACGAAGCTGGCGGCGTCACCGGCCCGTCGACCGCCGCTCTCGGTGGAACTCCTGGATGCCCACGGCGCTCCAGTTGTCGTGGTCCTCACCGAATGCCGTCATCCCGTCGAACTCCCACTCGGTCAGACAGTTCACCGAGAAGAGGTTGGGGTTGAGGAAGAGCCCCAGACCGTTGAGGCATCGGCCCTCGGCGTGCAGCTCACGCCCGAGCTCGTCCCGGACATCCAGTGCGACCGCTTTCGGGTACGCGGTGACCGGGTCACGCTCGAGGACGTGACGGCTACCCGACGCCACCTTCGCCCACGTGCCGTCGCGCAGCACGTAGCCGTGGATGGCCAGGCTCCCCGTCCCGAAGTCCATGGTGATGGCGTGGAAGGCGTCCCGGTCCGACGCGGTGGCGTAGCTGTAGCCGCCGTTGCGGGCGGGGGTGCCGTGGATGCCACGGCCGAACTGTCCGCGCGGTCCCCACGAGCGGTCCCGGAACCCGAACGAGTCCACGGCGATCGACTCCCCGTCGAGCACGATGGTCCCGTGGTACCGGCCGGGCTGGTCGAGGTGGGACTCCCCGAGGTAATTCGGCGGCGCGATGCCGGTGAAGGTCAGGTCCACCTGGATACGGGCGTCCGACGCGGCATCGGAGTCGGCGTCGGGGTCCCGGTAGTGCAACTCGTAGCGCTGCAGGGGCTCGACGCACCGGTAGGCGATGCCGTTGCCCAGGCGGATGTCGGACAGTGGTTCGTCGGGGATGGGGAGGTGCCAGAAGTGGCGGGCGTGGAGGACGTCGGCCGGCGTGGTGCCGGAGTCGTCCCAGAAGTAGGCCGCTGCGGACACGACGTGCTGGTTGGGCCGGAAGAACGGATACAGCTGGCCTGACAGGCGCCGCTCCGGCACGGTGAACGTGAACCAGCAGGTCTCAGTCCAGAACGGGTCCGCAGGGTCCGGCGGATGGAATTCGTCGTCCCGGTGTGGGACCTGGCTGACGGAGGAGGCCGGTCCACCGTCGGCGGGGGTGTCGGCTGCCGGTTGCGTCCCCATCCCTCATGCCTCCCGTTCCCGGCACCTGCCAGGTCGGCGGTCCGCCCGGAAGACGTTAGCCACTGGCACTCCTGCGCAACCGGAGGTCCGGTGGGTCCGGTCGGCGCGCCCGGCGCCGGGTCCGGCGGGCTCCCGGGAGTCGGGGCCTGGACAGGAAACGAGTGGGGCTAACAAGAATCGAACTTGTGACCTCAGCATTATCAGTGCCTTACCGGCCAAGTCTGCAAGCTGGGAGCACGTGGATGGTCCCAGGTCAGAAGGCGAACTTGAGTGTCCTCCTGAGACCACAGTAGACCCCGGTTGAACCCCCCCACGCGCCCGCGGAGTGCCCATCCTTCATGGCTGCCTGCATGCCTCGCCCAGACGCCCTGTACGCGTACACTGACGGCGCTGTGGCAACTCGTCCTCCCGATCTGCCCGACTATCGCCAGCCTCCTGTGGATGAGGTGGCCATCGCGGTCATGTTCGCCCCCATTCCTGAACTAACGGTTCCTCTAATGGGCTTGTTCTGGCAATCACTCCGCGATCAGTACCCAAGGTCAGGGGACCAACCACGGATCGACACTCCGATCGAGGCTCTGGTCAGCCCGCCTCCCACGTTGCAGTTCTTCTCACCATTTCAGCAGCCTGGAATGGGAGGACGCGTTTGGCTCATCAGCGAGGACGACAGCTTGGTTGTCCAGCTCCAGAACACTCGGTTCATCCAGAACTGGAGATTGCGATCGGCGCCCTACCCCAGGTTCGAGGCAGTCAGGGAGCACTTCTCCACGAACTACTCGGCGTTCAAGACATTCCTTGCGGCTGAGGGTCTCGGGTTGCCGATCGTCCAGCAACTCGAACTCACGTACGTCAACTGGATGGGTTCCATGCCAGTCTCCGACTTCCTACGAGTTGCCAATGAAGCCGCCGTCGACACTCGCTCTGTCCAGTCCGAACTCGAAGACCAAACCTGGGTTGCGCGCTACATGATCCGAGAGGGAGTCGAGCCGATCGGGCGCCTGACCGTCGAGTGCGGGCCTGCAATGCGAAATCCGGCTCAAGGATTTGGACCGGGTTATCAACTCGCACTCACATTTCGCACTCCAGTTCCTTCGCTTCTCGAAGATGACCGGTTGCTCGTGACCCTAGGTGTGGGCCGCGAGGTGATAGTGAATGCGTTTACCAGCCTGACAACTGATCGTGCTCACGACACTTGGGAAAGGACACAGTGACGACACTTACTGACTTTCGGCCCAATGTCGCCGACGTTGGTTCGGCAACCACCAACACGACGGAGCATCCCGGACATTTACGGGTCGGGCAAGAGCAGCCCTCAGGTGTCCCCACTCCTCGATGGCTGAACTACGTGGCTATGCGACTCAATGACATGACTCGACGTACAGAGCCGCTTGAGGGCCTCCCCGTTGCATCCCCTGAGGCCCTTGGTCGCGCACTCGGAGTTGCACTCACCTACTTCCCAGATGACGCGCCTCCCCCTTCGGTGCGCACAACGTTCGACGGCGGAGTCGAGTTCTCGTGGAACCAAGACGGATGGGACGTTGAGATTGAAGTTTCCGAAACCGAGTCGACGTTCTGGTTGCAAGACTCGGAAACAGGGATCACGTGGGAAGGGTCTCTTGATGACTGGGTGAGGCAGGCTGCCGCCGTGCTCGCATCGTTCTCTCACTAGCTCGCCCCGAGACGCCCGTGGCAGACCTGGGTCCGCTCCTTCAACGCAGAGTCCTGCATCACCCAGAGTTCCTCAAGTTCAATGGAAATCTTGGCCGATGGGTTCCGACTCGTGCTGCTGTCCAGTTCGACCCTGACGGCCTGTCAACCTTTGCCGCTCATCTGCTCGCCGAAAATCATCACGGCGCGGCCGATGTGGCCAGCCTTGGAAACACCAGTCAAAAGCCCGCCGTGGTGTTCCAAATGGAGTCCAATGCAGCCGCATCCACTGGCTGCGTCGCCGAAGCGTCCCCCAATACAGATACCTCCATTGGATATGCGCACTGGTCGGTCATCGCGCCGAACGACATCGACAGGGGTGACCGCCGTCGAATCCAGAATGAGCTATGTGAGTTCCTCTCACAAGATCACATCTTCGGGACTATCTCACTCCCAAGGCCCCAGGACGTTCCGTAGTCCTACAGGCCCAGAAGGATTCCGACAGCCTCATTGAGCTGGGCCGAGATTCCAACCTCATCGAGGGCACCCCGGACTGCACTCCGATGAGCCTTGAAACCACCCTTGCTAGGTGCGGTGGTTTTAGTCGCTACCGACTCCGCAGCTGTGGCTAGCGCAGCTATCTCCTGATGATTCGGGTCTTCTGGGTCGAAGGTGGGGGTCTTCGGAACCCAGACGTACTTGTCGAAGTGTCGGGGTCCGAACGCGCCCAGGGACTGGTATGGCCGGATCGCATCGGTGAAGCAAGGCGCATTCAGGACCCCACAGAGGTACCGGCCTTCAGCCGTAGATGCCACCGGTGCCCAGTAGAGACTGTGCTCTACAACCGCGCGATCAGAGGTCAAGAGAGCGGCCACAAGGGTATTGCCGGAGGCCGCGTACACCACGCGGGTCGGTGCGGGAGGCAGCTGGGCTTCGAGCTGCTTCATGTAGTTGACCTGCTCCATCAAGGTCCGTTTGGTTGAAGATCGGTGAGCTAGGTACATCTCCTCGGCTTTGCGCCACCAGATCGCAAATCCGGGATAGTTCTCGATTCGGGCATCGTCACCAATCAGGAACCCAGTTGACTTCGTCCACGGAATAACCCCATCGATTGGCTTTGCAACCGCAAAAGGAATGAGTGATTCACCGAGCACAACTGGTCGAACGAACTGCTTCTCCACTGGGCCTGCAAGGCCGGGCAATGACTTCCACGGCTCCTTCTCCTGAGACGTGCGACGGGAGATTACTGATCTTTGATCTGACTTCATCAGCGGGAGAGTCGGGCCGTCCTCAACCACCACAAACAGACGTGGCACAAGGATTGCTCCCTGCCGGAACTTCTCTCCGTATGGCGATCCTGCCTCATCGTCACTGGACATCGCCGCCACAGACTCGTGCGACACGACGAGCTTTTCCTGGGCGACAGCCCATCCGTCCGACTCGGAGACCTTTCCAGAGAGAGCTTCGGCATTGGGCGGCAACGGACTGAAGCTGTCGTCGATGCTTCGAGTACCAATGATGACCGAACTGGGCACGGGGAATGGTTCGGGTCGAACCCCAGTCAAGCTCCATGGCTGAGCAAGGTGAGCGGTTAGGTGAGGCCCGTGCGGACCTGTCCACCGCCCCGTGCGGAACCCTTCGTATGTCTGTCGCGACAGCACGGCGAACGGGGTCACAAATGCGAATCGTCCACCTGCACGCAAGTACAGCTCAACGCAACGAGCGATGAAGAGCGTTGATAGCTCCTGTTGCGTCGTCTGCCCTCGGGCACCACCCTTCCACAGTCCGCGTTCAATGCTCCGCTCCTTGAAACGCTCCTGCATCACCTTGGGCATGAACCGAAATGACAGCCACGGGGGATTCCCCACCAGGACATCCACGGGATGCTGGGTGAACCATGCGGGCTGGGCCTGATTCCTCACGAAGTAGCCCCAGATGTGGTCCCGGCCTTGATCGTGAAGACTGCAAAGGAGCTTGAAAGTGTTCTCCAACATCGACCTCTCGGAAGGGACCGAGGTGTACTTGTCCAGGATTCCTCTGATGCTCGGGATCGCTGCACCGCTGGTTCGCCCTGTTGCTTTCGCAGTCAGCTCATTCACTAGGGAGTCGAATCGTCCCTGACCGACGACTGCCGCGGGGAACCGAAGCTCGGCGGCGAACATCTCGCCCGAGTCATCCGTCTTCACTACAACGTCTTCAGTCGTATGGAGCAGCTGGGCTTCGCCAGTTGAAGGATCGTCCCATCGCATCGAATCACCCAGGTACACGGGTACCGACAAGTTTGCCGGTCTGTCAGCAAGCCTCTCCTTTCCAATGGCAAGTAGGTAAGTCACCTGAGCCAAGGCGACAGCCACAGGGTGCAGGTCGATTCCAGCTACATGCACTGACAGCTGGCCCAGTGCATCCTCAGTGCTCATTCCGTCTGATGCGGCAGCATTGAGAAACCGCGTGATCGCAGCGAAGAGAAATGTCCCGGAGCCGCATGCGGGGTCCAGAACGCGTTCACCGAGTGGATTGCCGACATTCGCCTCCACGATGCGCTCAGCCAACCAGTCAGGGGTGTAGTACTCCCCCAGGCGGTGCCGTACTTCAGGACTTATGACGGACTGGTATAGAGCCTTTAGAACGTCGTGATCGGTGGCCGACCAATCGAAGCAGGCAACACGCCGCGCCATATCGGCAACCAGTTCGTCTCCCCCTGGTAACTGCAGCATCCAGTCGAAGAACCCTGCTTCCCCCACTCCCGTGATTCCGATTTCGGAGAACGACTCACCTGAAAGTTGGCGCTCGGCGGGGTCATCCACCGGCATCTCAAGAATCGCCCGAGCAATCAGGGTTGCGAGGACGACGAGGTACGTGTGCTCGACGAACAGCTCATCTGTTCCCTCAAACTGAGTGCCGAATGCCGTCTTGAGGAGCTTGGTCCAAAGCTCTCTCTTGAGAGCGACTTCCGGGACCTTGCCCCCGGCATCGAGAAGTTCACCCAAGCGGCTGACTGAGATGTTGTGGGTGGGGCTACCCGATCCCAGCCGCCCGTCGATCGTGTCGGCAGAAGGAACTACATGAGCTTGTGTCGAGAGCGCGGAGCCAAGCCACTCTCGGAACGGTCGGTCATCCGCGACAGGTGAGGCGATCGAGGTTGAAGACACCAGTGCGAGGTCATCTGGCCCGGACAGCCGGTAGTGCCTCCAGTGGATGCCGTCAGTGAGGATTCCGGCATAGAGCACGCCGGACTGCCCCTGTCTGATGCTGAGGTAGCCAGCGAGTTGGTCTTCGGCTTGATGGAGCGCGGTCTGCTTGTGGACATCTATGGACTTCTTGCATTCGATGACCAACGCCCCGTACTCAATGTCGATTCGGCCCAGGGACCCATCGCCGGTTGGGGTTTCGAGGAGCGGCGTCTCATCGGGCAAGAAGTCACCCTCAGCCAGCATCGCTTTGACATCCGACTGGATGTCAGCCTCTGTTCGAGTCGAGGACGTAGTCGCGAGGACGCTGAGCTTGTCCAGGAACGTACTCACCGATCGGCACGTCCGCGCTGGGTGTTCATGGTGCTCATCCCGCACTGCGGAGCTGTCATGGTTCGGATTGTAGGCCCCGGGTGTTCACGAAAACGGCTCTTCTGCGCGGTGTAGTGGAAATAGGCATAAGAAATATGGCGTGTTTGGGAAACTGTCCGCTCACCAGGCGTTTTGTGATTTTTGGCCTCCTAGCCAAAGCGGGGTACAGATTTATCCTGGTCAGAAGGTTAGAGACGAGCGGTGGTGAACCCCGCTGGCAGTCGGCATACGTTGCAATATCACGACTCCTCTGTCATGGTGCGCAGGCGTCACCCATTCCCATTTCATATTCCATTGAGTTGCCGACAGAGAGGAACTTACCAATGAAGCGCAAGGTAGTTTGGCTGAAGGACGCACCGACCGAGTTTCCGTATCTGACCGAGCGGTACCTACGGCGCCTCGTTCAGGAACGACGAATCCGGTCGTACAGAGTGGGGCGGAAGGTCTACTTGGTCCGAGACGACCTGGAGGCCCTACTGGTCGAGGTTCCCGCCACAGCCGGGGGTGGGTGGTGAACGCCGAACGATCCGCGCCATGTAGGTCTGATGCGGCCAGTGCTGCTCCGAGGCGCCGGTGGGTGCGGTCATGAACGTCCCCAATCCGGAGGACGAACCCATGGAGGGCCAGCCGTTCCCTAAGAGGTACCAGACAGATCAGTACCCCGAGAACCGCTACGCCTACGTCCCCATCGACGTTGCTCGAATCCTCGGCACCGGGAGTGCGCTCAGCGTCTACGTGGCCGTCGACGCCATGCAGCTCAATCAGCCGCGGACCTGGCCTACTGCAGAACGGGTTCAGCGATACATACCGGGACTGTCACTGGGTGTGATACGAGCCGGGATGAAGAGATGCCGCGACCTGGGGCTAATGGAGCTTCGGCAGAACGACGATGCACATGGCGCGGCCTTCCGGGTCCGCATCGTCTACAACCTCGCGAGGGCCAGATACAGCCGTGGTCCCATCGTGGATACGACCCCTCCGAAGGTGGCCGGAAGAGCACGTTCGCGGAAGATCATGAGCGAACGGGCCGAGGCGGACAAGATGCCTCACTGCTCGGGAATGACAGTGGAGCGCAATCGTTGCCGCAACCGAGCGATGGAGGGCTGCCTGGATGGACTGTGCCAGGTCCATCACGCTCAGGCTGAACGGAGGTCTGATCTGGAGTCGGAGAGCCGCTTCGCAAATGAAGCGGGGTCAGTTGAGGAATGGCCCAGGGGCTTGTGTTCCGATTCCGCGCAACCTTCCCCTTCAGCCCCTTCGGAATCGAAGCGGCTTCTAACTGCTGAAAAGCGGCAGAGAGGGAAAGAGGCGGAGCCGACTGACCGAACTGCCGTTACTAGCTCTGCACTTCACGCCTCAGGGGCAGATGGCTCCAGTCGTGCCTACGCTGCACGAGATCATGAGAGTCCTGATGCCGCCATCACTGCAGTCGATCCTGCCCGGGTCACCGATGCCGACCTGACAACCGCAAGGGTGGTGCCGATCGCCAGAGGGCGGCAGACATTGGGGGCCATCCAGCGGAAGCAGGCCGAAGTGAGGTCGACGGCTGCCGACTTGGGACTGACCGAAGTTGAGTTGTACGCCGCCGTCGACTTCATCTTGGACCCACGTGACCCGACTGAATCCCTCGCACTCTCATCAAGCGACCTGGAGGTAGTCCTGGGCGATCTCCCTGAGGTGGCTCCTCTCGTCGCCACGAGACTCGCAAGGGCCATGGCATGAGTCCCGGACGCCACCATGGTGATTTGCACTTAGGCTATAGACCCCCATGGTTGGGTCCCAAGGCTATGGAGCACGGGGCGAAGGGGGTCCAGCTCGTGGGCCAGGAAGAGTGCGTTCGCACCCGCGCCGAACCCCACGCTCGCACGTGTAGAGGTCACCATTCCTCAGAAGAGGGGGAAGGTGCCGTCGTCGATCGGCGAGAGCACTTCGTTCAATCCAATCTGTTCGATGGCGAAGTCAATCAGTGGATCGCCGTTGTGGACGTAGAAGTAGTGATTCTCCACCTCACCTTCTCGCAGGACATTTCCGCTCTTGATCCGATCAGTTGGAGCGAGCGGACCGCAGTAGAACCCGAAGCCGAAAATCCGATAGTCGCCATCGGCCCGCGACTCGAACTGGAATACCCACGGCCACGACACCGTCAGGTCTGCTTTCAAGCTCTGGGCGTCAACGATGGACAGGAGCAATGGGGTGACGACGAAGACCTTGCCTGTGAAGTTCCCCCCGGGCTGGTGGAGCAGGACGAAATTCCATCCGCCCCCCGACTCGTCAAATCCGTCTCGGCCCAACCTTCGGTAGCACCGGTCCAGAGTTGCCTTCAGTCGTTCCTCGAAGTCGGGCTGCTCCTGAGGGAGAGAGTCCAACCAGGCGAGGGCGGTACGCGCCTGGACCGGGACACTCCCCAGATAGATGCGTTGCCTGGGAGAGACTCTCTTCCGCCGTGGACTTCTCGCCATGCCACGAAGCTAGCCACTAGCCCACGCAATCTGCATGAGTTAGCCGAGGACGTGCCCAATGAATCCGAGACCACTCAACCGGTCCCAGGTCGCCGAGTTGGCCGACCGGATCATGGAGTTGCTCGCCGACCCCGACGTGAACCTTTCTCCTTCCACGCGCACACGATGGGAAGGCGCTCTCACCGCTCTGGCCTACGTGCTGGGCGACCAGGATCGATTGCCAGTGGAGGACGCCGAGCACTTCGGTTTGTAATCGCAGGACCGAGCCATTACAGTGACAGCATGGCCGAGAGCGCAGGTGACAAGGTCCGACTGATCGCCTACGTCAGGTGCTCGACTCAGGAGCAGGCCAACGAAGGTGTCTCTCTCGACGCCCAGGAGGCTCGCATCCGGGCCTGGGCCGATGCGGTCGGCGCCGACCTGGTCGATGTCGTCGTGGATGCGGCAGTCTCGGGCGGGAAGCCGTTGGCGGAGCGTCCGGGTGGGGCCAGGATCGCAGCACTTCTGGACTCTCGTAAGCCGGAGGCCGATGCCGTGGTGATTCTTCGGCTCGACCGGCTCGGCCGCGACGCCGCCGAGTCCCTGGCCTTGCTGAAGCGATTCCGCACCAGCAAGGTGGGCCTGGTGTCCGTCGCCGACCGCCTGGACCTCGGTACCCCACAAGGGCGTGCGATGGCGGGCATGGCGGCAGTCTTCGCTGAGCTGGAGAAATCTCTCATTGCCCAGCGGACCACCGACGCCCTCTCCGAGCTTCGTAGCCAGGGCAGGGCGTGGAATCACGCCCCGTTCGGTTGGGATGCCGTCGACGGATTCCTTGTGGAGAACGAAGCCGAGCAGGACGCCCTCTCCCGCATCCGGGACCTGAGGGCCGAGGGAATGCCCTACAAGAAGCTGGCGGAACACCTCAACCAGGAGCGCATTCCCACGAAGAGGGAGGGTTCAGTCTGGCACGCCGCATCTGTTCGTGGTGTCCTCCTGTCGGCAGACAAGGCGATGGCCGCTCGGTCCACAGTGAACGCGTGAACTCGTACTCGCCGAGCCATAGAAAGCCGGATGTCTTCACGCAGCGGGCAGTACCCGAGCGAGCGCGCCATAAGCCCCTCATCGTGAACTTCTGTTCAGACGAGACTCTCCTAACCATCGAAGTTGCTATGCCCACTACGGTCCTCCAACCTTGCTCACACGCCCTAGATGGCCACGTGGCGCCACGAAGGGACTCCCTTGCCCCCCGTCTGCACCTTTCTGGCACGAGGCGTCGTGGAGGGTCCCGTGGCTAAGCGAAGCAGAAGAGACTTCGGGAACATCCGGCAGCGGGAGTCAGGTGCTTGGCAGGCGAGCTATTCGTCGCCGCAAGGTCGGCGCGTAAGCCTTGGGACCTATCGAACTCGAGGTGACGCGGCAGCTGCGCTGGCGAAGGTCCACCAGGAGCTGGCGAGCGACAACTGGATTAGCCCCACGGGCCGTGCGGTACTCCTTGCCGATTGGATCACTCGATGGGAGGACTGCCTGATTGAGCTGCGCCCATCCAGTCGGGTTCGGGACCTTGGTTACATAGCTCGATACATCCAGCCTTCATTCGGACATTGGCAGCTGGGCCAGGTGGACCACCTAAGTGTCCAGGCATGGGTGACCGGATTGGCGCGAAGGGGGTTGGCGCCTGCAACCGTTCGCACAGCGTCGCAACTCTTGTCGAAGATCATGGCTGGGGCCGTCAGAGCTGGACTCATTCGCGCCAACCCCTGCGAGGGCGTGAGATGTCCACGTATCGAACGAAGAGAGATGCGCTTCCTCAACCCCGCAGAGGTCCACGTCCTGGCGGCCTCGATTGACAACCGGTACCGGGCACTAGTGACGCTGGGCGCATTCAGTGGACTCCGCATGGGGGAGCTACTTGGGCTCCAGTGGGAAAGGGTCGACCTCGAATCGGGCAGTATCGATGTTGCTGAAATCCTCACGGAGGCAGACGGTCATCTCTTTCGTGGTCCCCCTAAGACCCGAGCAGGTCGGAGGTCGGTGCCCCTTCCTCGGGTTGCGGTTGCCGCTCTGCAAGAGCACTTCGACAGCACCGAAGGGTCTCTCGGTGGCCCAGTCTTCACTTCTCCAGAAGGCGGTCCTGTGAGGCTGGCGTCATGGCGCCGTCGATACTGGAAGCCCGCAGTCGAGATTGCTCGCTTAGTCCCGCTTAGACCTCACGATCTACGTCACACTGCCGTCGCGATGTGGATTGAAGCTGGTGCGAGTCCGAAGGAGGTCGCCGCTCGCGCCGGGCACGCCTCGGTTGCCTTTTCGCTGGACAGGTATGGCCATCTGTACCCCGGCTCAGAGCACCAGGTGAATGATGCCCTGGACGCTATGGCTGCAGCGGCCCAGTTGGCTGGGGACGCCCGTGGCGCGCCCGGACCTGTTGGAGAGAGCACGACGAATGGCCAAAAACCGGCTCTGACCTTGATCGTTGGTGGTGGGGCTAACAAGAATCGAACTTGTGACCTCAGCATTATCAGTGCTGCGCTCTAACCAACTGAGCTATAGCCCCGCAAACCGGACTCTGACGCTACACCACCCTCCGGTTCGACCCGAAGTCGGCGCCGTGACCTCTGCCCGTCGAGGCCGCCGTGATCAGGAGTCGGCGCCGGTTTCGCCCGCCACCGGCGCCACGGCGGCGACGGCATCGCCCTCCCCGAGGTTCATGACCCGGACCCCGGTGGCGTCGCGGCCCTGGCTGGCGATCTCGCGTACGGCCGTCCGGATGACCACGCCCGAACTCGAGATCAGCAGCAATTCGTCCTCGAGCCCGGCCATGAACGCGGCCACCACCCGGCCCCGCTTGGCTGTGAGCTTGATGCCCCGGACGCCCTGTCCGCCCCGCGCCTGCCGGTTGAAGCGCTCCACTTTGGTCCGCTTGCCGTAGCCGGCATCGGTCACGATCAGGATGTCGGCCTCGTCCCGGGCGATGTCGCACGACACCACCTCGTCCTCGGGCTTGAGGCGGACGCCACGGACACCGGCGGCATCGCGGCCCATCGAACGCACGTCCTGCTCGGAGAACCGGATCGTCATGCCCGAGGAGGTGACGATGAAGACGTCGTCGTCGCCGTGGGTCTCGACCACCCGGACCAGCTCGTCGCCGTCCCGCAGGTTGATGGCGATGAAGCCCTCGCGCCGCGACTTGTCGTACTCGCTGAAGGCGGTCTTCTTGATCTGCCCGTGCTTGGTGGCGAACACCAGGTAGCTGTCGGTCGGGAAGTCGCGTGTACCGACGATGGCCTGGATGGTCTCGTTGGGCGACAGGGGCAGCAGGTTGACGATGGCCGTCCCCCGCGCCGTGCGCTCCTTCATCGGGATCTCCAGGGCCCGCAGGCGGAACACCCGTCCCCGGTTGGAGAACAACAGGAGGTGGGCGTGGGACGACGTGTGCACCACGTCGTCGATCAGGTCCTCCTCCTTCAGCTTCGCCCCCTGCACGCCGCGGCCGCCACGGGCCTGGGTACGGAACGCGTCGGCCGACACCGCCTTGACGTAGCCGGCTCGGCTCAGTGTCACGACCAGTTCCTCGTCGTCGACGAGGTCTTCGACGTTCATGTCGCCCGGGTCGTGGGTGATGATCGTGCGCCGCTCGTTGGCGAACTTCTCCCGGATCTCCCCGAGCTCGCCGGCGATGACCCGGCGCAGCTTGGCCGGGTCGTTCAGGATGGACTCGAGCTCGGCGATCTCCTCCAGGAGCTTGGCCATCTCCTCTTCGAGGTTGGTCCGACCGAGCCGGGTGAGCCGGGCCAGGGTCATGTCCAGGATGTGGTTCGCCTGCTCCTCCGAGAAGTCGAAGGGCGCGGCGCACAACGCCTCCAGGGCCGCCGGGCGGTCGTCGGAACCGCGGATCGTGGCGATCACCTGGTCCAGCATGTCGATGGCCTTCAGCAGTCCTTCGACGACGTGGGCGCGATCGCGGGCCTTCTTCAGCAGGAACTCGGACCGCCGGGTGACCACCTCGACCTGGTGGGCCACGTAGTGCGTGAGCATCTGGGCCACGTTGAGGGTGCGCGGCACCCCGTCGACCAGGGCCACGGCGTTCACGCTGAACGTGGTCTGCATCGGGGTCTGCTTGAACAGGTTGTTCAGGACCACGTTGGCGTTCGCGTCGCGCTTCAGCCGGATGACCAGGCGGGTCTTCCCACCCGACGAGTCGTCCTGTGCTTCGGCGATGCCGTCGAGGTCGCCGGCCCGCACCAGGTCCTCGATCTTCTTGGAGACCGAGGCGATGGACGTCTGGTACGGCATCTCGGTGATGACGATCCGGGTGGCACCGTCGCGGCCTTCGTCGATCTCGGCGACGGCGCGGAGCTTGATCGAGCCTCTCCCGGTGCGCATGGCGTCGAGGATCCCCTGGCGACCGAGGATGAGCGCGCCGGTCGGAAAGTCCGGGCCCTTGATGAACTCCATGAGGTCGTCCGGCGTCGCGTCCGGGTGCTCGAGCAGATGGGTCGTGGCGTCGATGACCTCACCCAGGTTGTGCGGCGGGATGTTGGTGGCCATCCCCACGGCGATGCCCTGCGAGCCGTTGACCAACATGTTGGGGAACCGCGACGGCAGGACCGTCGGTTCCTCGGACGTGGCGTCGTAGTTGGCGGTGAAGTCGACCGTCTCCTGGTCGATCCCGCTCATCAGTTCGAGGGCGAGCGATCCGAGGCGGCACTCCGTGTACCGCATGGCTGCGGGACCCTCGTCCGGTCCGGTCCCGCCGAAGTTGCCGTGACCGTCGATCAGCGGGTGGCGGAGCGAGAAGTCCTGGACCATCCGGGCGAGCGCCTCGTAGATGGCCGAGTCGCCGTGGGGGTGGTAGGAGCCCATGACGTCGCCGACCACCTTGGCGCACTTGGAGTGCGGGCGGTCCGGCAGCAGCCGCTGGTCGTACATGGAGTAGAGGATCCGGCGGTGGACCGGCTTCAGGCCGTCACGCACGTCGGGCAGGGCACGGGACACGATGACCGACATGGAGTACTCGAGGAAGGAGCGCTCCATCTCTTCCTGGATCTCGATCGGCTCGATGAACCCGGTGGCGACGTCCTCGGTGGTGTCGGACCCGGTCCGGCCCTCGTTGTCACTCTTCGGCATGCACTGTCCTCGTCTGCGTCGCTGTCGTCTGCATTGCTGGTTGCGTCGTCCCGGTCACCGTGGTGGGGCTACCGGCAACCGCGTTCCGCCCGTCCTCAGATGTCGAGGAACCGGACGTCCTTCGCGTTGGTCTGGATGAAATTGCGGCGGAGTTCGACGTCCTCGCCCATCAGCACCGAGCAGACTTCGTCCGCGATGGCCGCCTGCTCCACGGCCACCTGGAGCAGCGAGCGCTGGCCCGGGTCCATGGTGGTGTCCTTGAGCTCGCCGAAGTCCATCTCCCCGAGCCCCTTGAGGCGCTGGAAATCGGCTTTGTGGTTCGGGTGCTCGGCGAGGAAGGCGGCCTTGGCGTTGTCGTCCTTCAGGTAGATCTTCTCCTTGCCGACGAGCGTCGAGTACAGCGGCGGCTGGGCCACGTACACGAATCCGCCCTCGACGAGGGGCTTCATCTGGCGGAAGAAGAACGTCAGGAGGAGGGTGCGGATGTGGGAGCCGTCCACGTCGGCGTCGGCCAGGATGATCACCTTGTGGTACCGGATCTTGGCCACGTCGAAGTCTTCGGCCAGGCCGGCGCCGATGGCGGCGATCAGGGCCTGGATCTCGGTGTTCTTCAACATCTTGTCGATGCGCGCCCGCTCGACGTTGAGGATCTTGCCCCGGATGGGGAGGATCGCCTGGGTCTTGGGATTGCGGGCGTCCTTGGCCGAGCCGCCGGCCGAATTCCCCTCCACGATGAACAGCTCGCTCTCGCGGGGATCCTTCGACGAGCAGTCGACCAGCTTCCCGGGCAGGCCCGCGCCGTCCAGGGCCGACTTGCGACGGGTGAGGTCGCGGGCGGACCGTGCGGCCACCCGTGCCCGGGCCGCCAGCAGCCCCTTCTGGATGATCTGGTTGGCCTCCCGGGGGTTCTCCTCGAACCACTCGGCCAGCTTCTCGTTCGTCGCCCGCTCGACCATCGACCGCACCGGGACGTTCCCGAGCTTGCCCTTCGTCTGACCCTCGAACTGCGGGTCCTGCAGCCGCACCGAGATGATGGCGGTGATGCCCTCGCGGATGTCCTCGCCGAGGAGGTTGTCGTCCTTCTCCTTCAGCGTCCCCTTCGCCCGGGCGTACTTGTTCGCCACGTTGGTGAGGGACTTCTTGAACCCTTCCTCGTGCATGCCGCCGTCGATGGTGGAGATCCCGTTCGCGAACGAGTGGATGCTCTCGTAGAAGCCGGCATTCCACTGGATGGCGATGTCGACCTCCATCGTCTCCTCCTTCTGCTCGAAGTAGCAGACCTTGCGGAAGAGCGCCTCTTTGGAGGCGTTGAGGTGCTTGACGTAGTCGACGATGCCGTCCTTGTACTTGAACGTCTGCGGCGGCTTCGCGTCGGGTCGCTGGTCCTCGATGTGGATCTCGAGGCCCTTGTTCAGGAACGCCATGACCTGAAGTCGCTCCACCACGGTCTGGGCCCGGAATTCGATCTCCTCGAAGATCGTCGGGTCGGGCCAGAACGACACGGTGGTCCCGGTGCGGCCGCGTGGCGACTTGCCGGTGACCTCGAGCTTGCCGGTGGGCTTGCCCCCGTCGACGAACTCCATGACGTGGTGGTCGCCGTCGCGGTCGATCTCGAGGACCAGGCGTGTCGAGAGTGCGTTGACCACGGAGCTGCCCACGCCGTGGAGGCCGCCCGAGACCTTGTAGCCGCCGCCCTCGCCGAACTTGCCGCCTGCGTGGAGGACCGTGTACACGACCTCCGCCGCCGTCTTGTCCTTGTACTTCGGATGGATGCCGGTCGGGATGCCGCGCCCGTTGTCGGCGACACGGACCCCGCCGTCCGCCAGGAGGGTGACCTCGATGCGGTCGCAGTGGCCGGCCATCGCCTCGTCGACGGCGTTGTCCACGATCTCCCACACGAGATGGTGGAGTCCCGTCGGGCCCGTCGACCCGATGTACATGCCCGGGCGCTTGCGGACCGGATCCAGACCTTCCAGGACGGTGATGTCCGAGGCGTTGTAGGTGCCCTGGTCCTTGCTGCTGTCGACTTCGTCCTTCAGCGCCACAGGCGCGCCCTTTCGCAGTGTTCGAGCGGGTGGGAATCAGTCGCCCCGGCCAGTTTCCGGCCGTGCGCTGGGCACCGCCGGACACTCGGGCCTCCCCCGATTCCAATGCCCCAGTGTAGTCCGCCGCTGTATCACCCCGGGCAGATGCCCGGCCTGTTCGCGGGGGTCGTCAGCGCTGCACCCGCACCTCGAGGCGCGCCGGGCGCTCCACTCCCGCGTGGGCCGCGGCCCGGTCGAGCAGCGTGTCCCCGAATCGGCGCACCTGGGTCGCCCATGCGGGGTGGTCCACGGTCACGACCAGGGCTGATTGGTCGATCCGCACCGGTCGGACGTGTTCGGCCATGGCGGCGCCGACGATGTCCGTCCACCCGGCGAACAGCCGCCCGAGCCCTTGCGCGCCCTCCAGGCCGAACCGCTTGGACAGGGCGTCCAGGGAGCTGTCGAGCGGCCGGGGTTCGGAATCCCGCCGATGGGGGGGTTCCGGGCTCACGACCCACCCCCGGAGGCTACGACGTGGCCTCCCTCCGCCATGGCGTAGACCCGGGCCGCGACCACTTCCTGGGGCGCCGGCTGGGCGGTGGTCAACAAGGCCTGGCCCGGCGGGAGCCCGGCGAGCAGCGCGCGGGAGCGCTGCGGGTCCAGTTCGGAGAAGACGTCGTCGAGCAACAGGATCGGTGCGGTCCCCAGGCGTTCGGTCGCCAACTGATGGGCCGCCAACTGGAGGGCCAGGGCCAGGGAACGCTGCTCTCCCTGGGAGGCGTGCGTCCGCGACGGCAGTCCGTCGAGCGTCAGTTCGAGCTCGTCCCGATGGGGACCGACGGTGGACACCCCGCGTTGCACGTCCTTGGGACGGGCCTCAGCGAGCGCGTCGAGGAGTCGACCCTGCCACGAGCGCACGTAGGCGAGGCCGACCGGGGTCGGGGCGCCGGCCAGGCGTCCGTAGTGCTCGACGACACGCGGGGCCAGTTCGGCCACCAGCCGCTCGCGCGCCTCCACCAGCCGGGTGCCCGAATCGTCGAGCCGCGAATCCCAGACGTCGAGCGTGGTGGCGGCATCGGCCCCCAAGGTGCGTCCCACGTTGCGCAACAGCGCCGCCCGCTGACGGAGGACCTTGTCGGTGTCCTCGGCCGACCGTGCGGCTTTCGGGTCCACGACGGCGAGCGTCTCGTCCAGGAAGTGTCGTCGGTCAGCCGGTCCGGCCCGGACGACACCGATGTCCTCGGGTGAGAACACCGTGACCCGCATCGCCTCGTGGAGGTCGGCCCGGCGGCGCACCACCTGCCGGTTCACCTGCGTACGGGACCGGCCGTTGGCCGACACCTCCGCCTCGATGGTGAGCACCCGATCGCCCACCCGGGACTCCGCACGCAGGATCGCCTGATCCGCCCCCCGACGGACGAGTGCCTCCTTCGGCGAGCCCCGGAACGACTGGAGCGTGGCCAGGTAGGCCGTCGCCTCGAGCAGGCTGGTCTTACCCGCGCCGTTCAGGCCGGTGATGACCGTGGTCCCCTCCGGGTCCAATTCGATGACGGTGCTGACGAGGTTCCGGAAATCGGTGACGGCCAGCGAGACGAGGTACACGGGGGGCGCGGAGCTCCGAGCCGGTCAGGAGACGCGGACGGGCATCAGCAGGTAGCGGAAGTCGGTCTCCTCGGCGGCCCGGACC
>JGI26470J50227_1000361_pt1 | contig 19299 bp, 23 predicted proteins | sample FreactTroBogLake_FD_50227 | JGI IMG/M metagenome (IMG submission 50227) | reverse complement strand
TCGCATAGGAAGAGTGGCAGAGCGGTTGAATGCACCAGTCTTGAAAACTGGCGAGGATGAAAGTCCTCCGTGAGTTCGAATCTCACCTCTTCCGCCATAGATGTATATAGATAAAGCCCTAACGGGCTTTTTTCTTTTTAGTATACCTATTCGTATACCTTTATATCTTCGCTAGGGAATCAAATCCATCCAGTTAATCACCTGCATATCTCTCGCTCATCACGCGCCTGGTGAGTCCTCGGTCATTTGTTTGTAGGAGTGGGGGTAAGTGAGCATGGGTACCCCCCTGGACGAAAGTTACAAAGAAGCCCACCCAGGTGACACCCCTTTAGCGAAGAGCGACTGGCGTTGCCTTAAAGGTATGTATACGCACATCGCTAAACTATGTTCTTGACCAATAGTCCTTTGAGCATAGCTCCATACAGATATCGTTAAGAGGTGCTTGAAATTTATTTCCACTCTCAGTTTTGAATTCTTTTGCCGACCAAAATAGATGAGGATCATAAAAAGCATTTTCTAGCCCATCAAATTCAACCCGAATCGTCAGTTTGTCTAGATGCTCAAGATTGTCCTTTGCTTGCTTATAACCCTCAATCGGTAAATAAGCCGAGAAAAAAATAATAGGCCCCTCAGTCATTAGCCCATTTTTAATTTCCTCTTTGTGGAAAGATACCTCTCCAATACCCTTCAAGGACTCTTCATTACTAGCAATTAAATGGAGTGCGAGATTAGCGGTTACAAGTTTCCGTAAATTTTTATAACTATGCTCCCAAAGTTCTTCCGTGCAGAAGATATATTCCAGCCCAATTTCAAGTGGTAAAAAAGGGTCAACCTTCATATCTAAAAACATACTTTCGCCATGTAGGCTATATGAGTAAAGATCGCGATAATTCACAGGTTTTAACTTTAAATAGCTCAATAGATTTCCCATTTTTAAAATTTAAGTTGAAAATTATTATGCGTTTAGGCTCATCTCCATGAGGGCTGTATGTTTTGTATTGGCTGTATAGGCCCAATCGGCATGATAGGTGAGGGTGATGAGCTTGTTGAACTGCCTAGTGGCATACCAAACTGGTCATTGAGATATGTCGTGTTACCTGACTGCGTAGCTGACCCAGTAGGCATACCGTATTGGTTATTAAAATATGTCGTGTTGCCTGACTGCGTAGCTGACCCTTGTGGCATACCGTACTGGTCATTGAAGTAGGTGGTACGTGGTGCCTGCGCGTAGATAAACGTTGAGGTAAAAAATAAGACTGCTAAGAAAATCTTTTTCATAATATTTTTCCGTTGATGTGTATTGTCAAAAGTTAAGCTTGCTAAATACCCTTAAAGAACACTGGATAAATCTATGCCTCGATTGAATAGTATTTTCTTGGCTTTAATTAAGGCCTCAAGCTCTATTTGTCTGATCCTCTCCCTCCTCAAATCCATCAATCTCGCAATTTCTTCAAGTGTTAGACCATCTCGCTCTTTTTTGTTATGGCTTATCTGTAAAGTTGTCATGTGAGCCTTTATTGTTTGTTATAGAAATTAAGTCCCTATAACCATCCTACGCTCTTAGCGTTTCACAATATGAGAAAGTCTTACAAACTTAAGTTATATTTACTAGGACCTATGAGTAACACTAAAAAAGTTAAACCGCCCAAGCAAACGCTAGAAGATCTCCTTAAATCAAATCAAGTGGTCACTGGGAAAGTGATTGTTGAGCGCAAGAAGGTTATGGATGAGGCTATTGAGTTTGAGATGCGTGAGCGCCGGTATAAAGCCAATACACCCAAATGACAGTCGAATTCGTTGGGAAAATGAACCCCAAACCTCTTAAATCATCTAGTCAAGAGCTTGCAGAGGAGAGGGCGCAGTTTCGCGCCGATCAAGAGCGTCGTAGACTAAAGCGATTGGGACTTCTTGAAGAACCAGAACCCGAAGAAACTAGAGAGCGGTTCGAGGAGTAGTTATTTATTGCGAGGCTTATGTTTACCGTAATGAATAATTGCTTGTAGCGCATCATCATCACCTAAAGCATCTCCATCGCTTTGCCCTCTTGGCTCAAAAGGCTTAACTTCTTCCTCGCCTCCGGGCTTTTTCAAAAATACATAATGCTCGGCCTCATTAAAGCCGATCCAGTCGCATGGCATGGTTGCGCCACTAAACAACTCTTCAAACACGCAAACATCATTCCAGTGAAGCACGCCATCCACCTCTTTGCTGCACTCAAAACCTTTGGCCGTCCAATAGTTCACCATTTGCTCAATATCCATTGGATTCATTGCACCTGCGACAAATAAATCTTCGTCATAGTTTGGAGGCATGCCGTAGTCATTCTCGTAGTCCCTCAGGAACGCATCAAAGCCACCTTTGTACTTTGCTTTAATGACCGATATCGGGACAATAAAATTTATAAACTTAGTGTGCATTGGCATATTAGTGATCTCGAAATAATTAAGACGCTACCGGAAACATTAATTTAAGTGTTGGAATCCCAATGCCTGCCTCAATCCATACAAATGCGTTTTGCCCAAACTTAGTCGCAAGCCTTTCTCCGTCAGCAAGAGAGATATTTAATGCAAGTAAGCTAGGCTCAGGATCCCAAAGACCCTCGGCATCACGACCATCGCCATAAATGAAACTGATCCCACTCTCGTTGAGCTCTTTTATCAGCTGAGCTTGAGCTAATTCATTATTCTCTTTGGTAAATATTTCGCTGAACGGGTTATAGGCTGTAATTAAAGCAGCCGAATCAAGCCCTTCTTTTTGCATAAACGACAAAATATCTTTGGAAACTGATCCAACCTTAAATTTAATCAATCCATGCTTGGTATTTACAGAAAAGATTGCATCTTCATATGCCTGCAGCGTTTCTTTGCCAATTGTTCGCTGAGAGTCCAATTCCCATACCTCATGAAAGCACTGTTTCTTGGCATTACAAATATCACACCAAATCCTGATCTTTACCTTCCTCCTCCACTCACCATCTACTTTGTAGTACTCATAGCCTCTATGCTCACAATCGGCGGCGTTCTCCGGCGGTACAAAGGTCGGATCATCCTCAAATAGCGGCTTATTACTAGCTGTACTCATTAGTTGAATGTAAGTGAAATGTGTTCAATTGGAACCCTAAGTCCGCCAGAGAAGTTAATCGTATCGCTCTCAAAGATTTTCATCCGAGCCCAAATGCTTAATTCCCTTGATGTGTTTAATGCGTTTAAAACCCCTTGAAAGTACTCCGCAGATTCTGACTTACAAAACATCATGGCGCTTAATACACCATCTTGCATAAAGATAGAAAGCTCCTGAAAGCTGTTCTTTGACAGAAATTCGGGTTCGCCGCTATAAAGCACAAGAGTTAACTTAATGCCATGTAAAAACTTTGTAATCGCATTTGGCTTTAGCTTTTCGGTGTCGGTATCGAGCTTAACCAAATCCTTAATTTCAACCCACATAGATTGGCGGTTGACTTCAATTAACTCATTTTTAGCAATAGAGGCAAAGCAAACTTCAAAATCTTTTGGCTTAGTTAAATCTTTCTTGAAGATTACGGCATATGAAGAGTTGCTCATTTTTTCTTCTTTTTCGTAGTCTTTTTCCAATAAGACAAAATCTCAGCATCAGGAATATCTGTTATCTCCCGAAAAGGAATAATCTCAGCACTTATAAGGGCTTTATAAAAGTCATCTTCTGTTTTATATGCGCCCCACCAACTAGGCTCTGGCCCACCCGGAATAATGACCATGGTGCAACCAATGACAGCGCTCTTCCCATCTTCACGCACCATTTCGTAACTAGAGTAACTGGGGAAATAATCGCCATCATCGCCATTATTTAAGCGCTCTAGCATTCTCATTCGAGCGTATGCGATTCTTTTCTCATCAGTGATCTCTTCATCGTCGCCGTAGTAATACTCGAATTCCTCATCATTGAGCATTCCCTCTCTAAAGCTGTTCACGTTGATTGCCATGCCCTCTTTAGCCGGAGTGCTTGTGACTGCATCCCATCCGTCAACGGCAAGCCATTCATATATTAACTCTATGCTCTCAGGCCAATCCTCGCCCTTGAGTACGCTCTCAATAACTTTATCCCGAGCTTTGTGGAGCTCAACAGGCAAATCGGGAATTTTGTAATTGAATGGATCACTCATTTTTGAGATTATCCTCAGCCATTTGAAGGTAGTAATCTTCTTTGGCACCAGCCATTGCTACATTTAAATCATGGAATAACTCGGTGCCAGCCCTATAGTACAGAAGGTTTGGCATGCCATCCTCCATCAACTCATAAGCAACTGTTGGAAAAATTGGCTCCTCATTGGCCGGACTAAATTCAAAAGTATTTTGTAGCCGTTTTGCCAAGAACTTATACCCATGAACCTCAAACTCGGTCATTCGGCTAGTTAGCTCAACTTGATTGAGCAACCATTTGAGCAAGGAAAATACCTTTTTAAACTTGCGCTCTGCCTCGAGCCGAGCTTCATCTCTTTTTGATATCTCTCGCTTCACTTAATTACCAACCCTTCAATACTGGCGCTTGAGGCGCTTGGCGTGGTGTATTAATGGTTGTATTGGGTTGCATAGGTGCCGGTGTAGCCGTATTAGTGCCTTGATAGGCCCCATTGGGCGAATAGTAGTTAGTTTGGCCGTTATCCACCTGTGATGAGCCTACGCTTTGGCCGGATGGGGTGTAAGTCGTAGTCACGCCGCTTGGGCTTGTTTGGCTATAACCCCTGTATTGGCCATTGGCGTCATAAATAGCCTGAGCTGAGGCAACCCCAACTTGGGTGCTTAAAAATAAGGCAATTAGGTATTTCATGGGATTTTGGCCTGTCTATAGTTTTTATAACTTTAATCTTAATCCGGTAAGCATGGAATGGCCTATTACTAGGCGTATAAACTAAAGAAATACCAAAAATGAGTGAAAAATGGCAAAAGAGAAGAAAGTAAAGAGCATCGAAGAAACCCTTTGGGATTCGGCGAACAAGCTAAGGGGTAGCGTTGAACCCGCTGAATATAAGCACGTAGTTCTTGGGTTGATATTTTTAAAGTTTGCTAGCGATAAGTTTGAGGAGCATCGCAAAGCACTTATTGCCAAGGGTCAAGAGAAATACGTTGAAATGCCCGAGTTTTATAACCAAAGCAATGTGTTTTTTTTGGATGAGACTAGTCGCTGGAGCTACATCATCAAAAATTCCAAGCAAAATGACATCGCCTTAAAAATTGATACCGCTTTACATAGCATTGAGAAAAATAATAAAGCCCTTAAGGGCGCCCTCCCGGATAATTATTTTTCAAGACTAGGTCTTGACATTACAAAATTAGCATCTCTTTTGGACACAATTAATGAAATCGACACACTAAAAGACAAATCTCAGGACATTGTTGGTCGTGTATATGAATATTTCCTTAGTAAATTTGCGCTGGCAGAAGGAAAAGGTAAGGGAGAGTTTTATACGCCGAAATGCATAGTTAATTTGATAGCAGAAATGATTGAACCATATAAAGGCGTCATTTATGACCCTGCCTGTGGATCAGGCGGCATGTTTGTTCAGTCGATTAAGTTTATTGAAAACCACCATGGAAATAAAAAAGAGATTTCCATTTATGGTCAGGAATATACAAATACAACATACAAACTAGCAAAGATGAATCTTGCTATTAGGGGTATTAGCGCTAATTTGGGCGAAAAAGCCGCCGACACGTTTGCTGAAGACCAACATAAGGATCTCAAAGCTGATTTCATCATGGCAAACCCGCCATTTAATCAAAAGGATTGGCGCGCAGAAAATGAGTTAGTAGATGATGCGCGATGGCGTGGTTATGACCCCCCACCTAAAAGCAATGCTAACTACGCATGGATACTTAATATGGTTAGCAAGCTCGGTGAAAATGGTATAGCCGGCTTCATTCTTGCCAATGGCGCGCTTAGTGGTGGAGGAGAAGAATATAAGATTCGGAAGACTCTTATTGAAAATAAAATAATTGAGGCCATCTTAATATTACCTGGCAGCATGTTTTATACAACAGATATTAGCGTTTCTATTTGGATTGTTAATAAAAATAAAAAGTCACATACTCGAGTTATAGGTGATGAAGCTCGCTCATACAGAAGTCGAGAAAATGAAATTTTATTTTTAGATTTGAGGCAAATTGGCGAGCCGTTTGAGAAAAAATTTATTCAATTTAACGATCAAAATATATCTGATATAGCAAAAACTTACCACCAGTGGCAGGAGGAAAATAGCGGTTACGAAAATATTCCTGAGTATTGTTATTCAGCGTCAACAGAAGATATCGAGAAAAAGGATTTTTCCCTCATTCCTAGTGACTACATTGAGTTTGTGAATAGGGATGAAAAAATTAATTTCGCAGACAATATGCTGAACTTAAAAAAGGATATGGAGGATTTACTAAAAGCCGAGTCTCATTCCAAAAAATTATTGCTAAATGTTTTTAAAGAGCTCGGTTATGAAATTAAGATATAAAAAACTTGGCCCTTATATTTCGTTTCAAAATATTCTTAATGAAGGAATGCTTGTTAAAGATCTCCTAGGAATTAGCAACCAAAAATTTTTTCAAAAGTCTCATACAAACACTATTGGAATTGATTTAAGCACATATAGAGTTGTAAGAAAAAATCAATTTGCATTCAATAGGGCAACCACAAGGAATGGGGATAAAATTTCCATAGCGCTGAGGCAAGGTGATGACTGCATCGTTTCACCATCCTATAGGGTATTCAACGTTATTGATGAGGGTAAATTACTATCAGAATACTTGCTAATGTGGTTTAAACGGCCTGAGTTTGATAGGTATGCTCGATTCAAAAGTCATGGTAGTGCTCATGAATTTTTCGAAGAAGATCAAATGCGTGGGGTGGAACTTCCGATTCCCTCTATTGATAAGCAGAGAGAGATAGTTAACGAGTACAACACAATAAATAATAGGCTAGAGCTTGCCGAAAATCTAATTAATGCATTGGAAAAAGTTGCCTATGCTACCTATAGGCAATGGTTTGTTGATTTTGAGTTTCCTGACTCTAACAAAGCCTTATACAAGACCAATCATGGCAGCATGATTTACAACGAGCAACTCCAAAAAGAAATTCCCGCGGGCTGGAGCGCCAAAAGAATTGGGGATTTAGTGGTGTGCAACAATTCGTCCCTTTCGTTAAATGATGGAGTGAAAATAGTTAGCTACCTCGATACAAGCAGTATTACAAACAATGAAATTGAGGACTTGCAAATTTTTGACGTATCGAAAGATGCGATGCCAAGTCGCGCCAAAAGAAAGGTATTTCATGACGATATTATTTTTTCGACAGTTCGCCCAAACTTAAGGCATTTTGGGATTTTGAAGAATCAAAATAAAAATTTAATTGTTTCTACTGGTTTTGCTGTTTTGACCCCAACACACAAGAATATTTTTTCTGAGTTTATTTATTTATTTTTAACAAATAACTCGATCCTAGAAAAACTCCAGGCCAAAGCTGAAATGAGCGTTTCTACTTACCCATCTATAAATTCAAATGATTTATTAGATTTGTATATATGCCTTCCAACCGAAGAGATTCTAATGAAGGCTGAGCCAATTTTCCGCTCATTATTTGAATATTGTGATTTTTTAAAAAAAGAAAAAAAGCTATTGAAAAATATGAGAGACCTCCTTTTTTCTAGACTAGCTACGATTGAAGACCATTAAAATGAAATTCACAGAAGAAAAATTAGAGAGTGCTTTCGTCGAATTACTTGGCATTGAAGGATATCCTCACTTTCTTGGAAATACTGTTACCCGCTCGCCTGAAGAGGTTTTAATTGACCAAGATTTAATTGATTACTTACTTAAAAAATACAAAGAGCATCAAATTACCACTACAGAAGCAAAGTCAATTGCTTTACAGCTTAAAAACCTTCCGGCTAGCGATTTATATGAAACAAATAAAACGGTTATGCGGTGGCTTAGCGATGGCTTTTTATTCAAACGTGAAGATCGTAACCAAAAAGATATTCTGATTGAACTAATTGACTTCAACGGAATTAATGACTCATCCGAAAATGACTGCAATATTTATAAATTCGTTAATCAGCTAGAAATTTTTGGATCTGAAAAACGTATTCCAGATGGCATCCTATATATCAATGGCCTTCCATTAGTCGTCTTTGAATTTAAAAGCGCCATTCGTGAAGAAGCAACCATTCATGACGCTTATAACCAACTAACTATTCGATATCGCCGAGATATTCCTGAATTATTCAAATACAACGCTTTTTGCGTGATTAGCGATGGTGTTAACAATAAAGCTGGATCTTTCTTTGCACCATACGACTTCTTTTACGCTTGGCGTAGGGTTGAAGGTCTCGCAAAAGATGTAGACGGAATTGATAGCATGTTTACCTTGGTTCAAGGCATGCTTAACCGTAATAGATTGCGCGACATCATCCGAAATTTTATTTACATACCTGATACCTCTAAAAAGAATGAGAAGATCGTTTGTAGATATCCCCAGTACTACGCCGCTAACCGCTTGTATGACAACATCAAATTAGTCCAAAAGCCTGATGGCGACGGCAAAGGTGGCACTTATTTTGGCGCTACAGGATGCGGCAAAAGCTTTACTATGCTTTACCTAGCAAGACTACTCATGAAAAGTGAGTATTTTGAAAGTCCTACTATTGTTTTAATTACCGACCGCACCGACCTTGATGATCAACTATCAAGCGAATTTACAAATGCAAAGAAATTCATTGGTGACAACACAATTGTTAGCGTTGAGAGCAGATCAGAACTTCGTGAGCTACTTCAAGGACGCCAAAGTGGCGGCGTATTTTTAACCACCATCCACAAATTTACTGAAGACACTCAACTCCTCACCGATAGAACTAATGTCATTTGCATTTCTGATGAGGCACACCGTAGCCAAATCAACCTAGATCAGAAAATCAAGATTACTGATGAAGGCGTCACCAAGAGTTATGGTTTTGCCAAGTACTTGCATGACTCACTACCTAATGCTACTTTCGTTGGCTTCACTGGCACACCAATCGATGCAACATTAGACGTATTCGGCAAGGTAATCGACGCCTACACAATGACTGAATCTGTCAGAGATGAGATTACAGTTCGCATTGTTTATGAAGGCCGTGCAGCCAAGGTTGCTCTCAATAACTCCGAGCTAGAGAAAATCGAGAAGTACTACCAAGACGTTGCTATTGAGGGCGCTAACGAATATCAAATTGAGAAGAGCAAACAAGAATCCTCAAGCATGAACGCCATTTTGGGTGATCCAAAACGCCTTGCCGCTCTTGCCAAGGATTTTGTAGAGCACTATGAAAATCGTGTATCCGAAGGTGCCACAGTTAAAGGTAAGGCTATGTTTGTTTGCAGTAGCCGTGAAATAGCCTATGAATTTTTTAAGAATGTCATCGCTTTGCGACCCGAATGGAATGAAATCAAGGCTGTTGCGGATGGAGAAGAAGTAAGCGAGGAAGAGCAAAAGAAAATTAAGCCAATGGAACGAATCAAGATGATTATGACCAGAGGCAAGGATGATGATGAAACTCTTTATAAGCTTCTTGGCACTTCCGAATACCGCAAGACGCTAGATGCTGAATTTAAGAATGAAAAATCAAACTTTAAGATTGCCATCGTTGTGGATATGTGGCTCACAGGGTTTGACGTACCCTTCTTAGATAGTATTTATATCGATAAACCAATTAAGCAACATAATCTAATTCAAACTATTTCTCGAGTTAATCGCAAGTTTGAAGGTAAAAACAAAGGACTGGTAGTAGATTACATTGGCATTAAGAAGCAAATGAACCTTGCTTTAGCCCAATACAGCAAGGGCGATGAGACTAACTTCGAGGATATTTCAGCTTCATTGGTAGTTGTTAGAAATCACTTAGACCTCTTGGCCAAACTATTCCATAAATTTGATACTTCGAAGTACTTCAATGGCGGAACTATCGACCAGCTGAACACTTTGAACATGTCTGCAGAGTTTGTCCAACAAACCAAAGAGCTTGAAACTAGGTTCATGGATATAGTTAAGCGATTAAAAGCCGCTTACGATATCTGCGCTGGAAGCGAAAAGCTAACCCAAGAAGAACGTGATCACACACACTTTTACCTAGCAGTTAGATCTATTGTTTTCAAGTTAACCAAAGGTGATGCTCCAGACACGGATCAAATGAATGCTCGTGTTCGTGAAATGATCAAAGATGCCTTGGAGAGCGATGGCGTTCAGGAGATCTTTAAAATTGGTGATGATGAAGATAGCCACCAAGACCTATTTGATGAGGATTATTTAAACAAGATCAACAACATCAAGCTTCCAAATACTCGAATTAAGTTGCTACAACAGCTTTTAGCTAAGGCTATTGGCGAAATTAAGAAGGTAAATAAGGTTAAAGGCGTTGATTTCTCCAAAAAGATGCAATCCTTGGTTGAGCGCTATAACGAGCGTGATGAAGCTGATGTTTTGCGTAGTGAAGTTTACGAAGAAATGGCAGAAAGCCTAACTAACCTAATTTGGGAAGTTCATCAAGAATTCTCCGCTGGCGACAGCATGGGCATCGACTTTATTGAAAAAGCCTTTTACGACATTCTTAAAGATCTTTGCCGAAAGTACGACTTCAAATATCCCGAAGATAAATTGATTGAGCTAGCCAAGGCGGTTAAAACCCTGGTTGAAGAGCAAGCAAAATTTCCTGATTGGAATAAGCGGGATGATATTAAGTCCGCTTTAAAGGTAAGCCTCATTCTTCTTTTAGATGAGTATGGCTATCCGCCAGTTGAAAGAGATGAGGTTTATGTCGAGATTTTCGAACAAGCGGAAAACTTTAAGAAGAATCAAATCAACTCTTAGATAAACCTTTAAAAATGGCTGACAAGTCGATATCAATCACCGTTGTATGGGGCTACGAATCCCACACTTGCCCTCTTTCACAAGCTGAGTGGAAGCAAATTTATAATGGCTCTCAATTTATTACTACCGAGCCGTATATGTACGATGGAGAGAGCTTTATGGCCGAGTGGGTTTTCAATAAAGATCATCGTGGATCACTTTTAGTTATTTACGATGATGTGGGCGTAGGATTTGACGGCACTTTAAGTGATGCGAATATCTCCATCAATGGCGAATCCGTTGACTGGGTATAAAACTGCTACCAAGCCTCATTTTAAAAAGTTAATTAATGTCTTATGGCTGCCTCTGGGTCCATTATCTAAACCATATATTAAGTTATTAAACCGTTCGGATGATCGGCTTAAAGACGTTTTGGAACTTAATACCGTTCTTTGTTAGCCATTCAAAGTAACTTGGCCATTGCACTTCATCTTCAAGTTCAAAATCCGGCTTAAAAAGCGCAATACGGCAGGCATGACTGTCTGGCAGGAGCTGCCAATCCAACTCGTAGCCAAGTGCGTCCTCAATCTCAGCTTTCTTTGATTCGAGCGCTCTGAATTTTTCTTTAGAGTCCGCTGGGTCAATGTATAGCTCTACACCAAGGCGACTTGCTCTTGAGTTGGCTGTGAACGCCAGTACGAAGCCACTCTTACCGAGTCTGTTATTGAACCAATGCTGTGGCTTGGGTTCTGTAGTGCCAAGGTTAACCTTATGCTTCTCAATATAAGCAACAAGATCGGTCCAAAATTTAAGCTGGAGCAGCTTGAGTGGGGTTGCTGAGGATATGGCTCTGGCCTGTTCACGGCCAGCCTTAGCCCATCCGTTTGGTTTCACAACAACATTAAAACTTGGTGCCATTGGTGAGTCACCAATCTGCCAGAGTTCAATCTCAACTGCGAAGAAGTTGAGGTCCTCGGTAGTGTTTTGATTTAAGAACTCTAAGGCTGCGACGTGTTCGCGTCTAAAAGACTCGGCGATCCAAATGATCTTCTTGGCACCTACGCCTGATGCATATGTAATGATTTGGCCAAGGTGGGTATGATCTGTTTTCTCAAGCTGGTTTTCAATAATCACTTCACCTTGGTCGTCTGTACATAAGATATCAAGGCTAAAGTCGCCAATTGGGTATTCACGCTGAACAAGCTCCAGCTCCCCGAGACCCAATGTATCAGCTAAAGAATTTAGATTTTCTTGTTCAGCTAGCCACGGGGTGAAATCAGTTGCCTCGTTTTTCCACGCCTCACGTAGGCTAATTTTTCGAAGATTACCTAGACTTGGTTTCATATTCATTATTTGTAGTTCACTAAATTGTTAGTACTTTTAAAGCGAAGGATATCCTACTTAAATCATTCTACAGGGATTACTAGTGACCATTCTTAGCTTCTAAATCCATCATTTGCACTATATGTAGGTTCGATACAAGGCTTGCGATAGTTTGTGGGTACTTCTCCGGCGGTGTAGTTTTGCCGATGACCTCCAGTTCATCTCGTATAACATTCATTTTTCGATTTAGCTCCCATGCTGCAGCTAGAAAAGCTTCGTCAGTTGGATTGGTCCAGTGAGGCATCCTCTGTTTATTCTTTGCCATGTATGTCATTCGAGTTAGACCATCTGCTGGGTCGTGTCTATACAAGTCCTGCATAAAACCCTGTGCTTCAACATATTTAGATATCGCGTTATCGAGTGAGGATGCGCAGCTTGCAAAAATCTCTAACTTTCTCTGCTCTGGGTCAAATTTCTCCCCCCAAAGCTTAGTATCTCTTTCATCTGAATTTGCCATCACGTACTCCTTAATCCCGTTAGGCTCTGCTAACTCAAATTGAAACCCTCCAACAGGCTCAATATCTTCGAGCATTTCCAGTAACTCATTCATTACTTTTTCAGGGTTCTTGAAAACGAGACTACTTCTTTTTTCATGCATAGGGGGCGAATCAATATCTTCTTTGAGAGATACGGTACAAATAGAGGCAATTGGGATTATGGTGCTTGGTACTAGATTAACTGTAAGTATCATCTGTTACTTTCTTTGAGATTACGTCGTTATTGTGTGTATGTATTTAAGAGGTAATGCCTAGTAATTCAGTTAAGTTGATAGGCGGCCTTCCTCTCTTTGGTTTGATTATTTGATGGCCAGGTGGGGTGTAATAGACGCGCAAGATGCGCTTCTTGTTTATTCGGTGCCATACCTTATGGTGATTCCATTTCAAGAGCATTAGAGGCTCGTATAGTTGGCTCATTGAGTTATTAAGTGACCTGGTAAGTTGGGTAGGCGTGAAGCACGTTGCTCTTGGTTGGGGTAGGGAGGCATACCAGGTTGTGATCTTTGAGCACACCGCTGCTAGGTTAGTAAACGAAGTCATATTGCTGTGTGTATCTTTTGGGGGAATTCTTTAGATTTAATCACTTCCGACCACGTGTGTCGGTCATTATGACCAGGGGGGTGGTCAGCCGTAAGCCATGCTGGGTATAGCTTAGTGGGGTTGCGACCACCTTGACCACTTTTTTCGAGCAAATCTATATATGCTCCATAAGCGTACTTATTCATATTCTTGTCCCTCCTTTTATTACTCTTTAATTTAAAAGGGTGGTCAAGGTGGTCAAGATGGTCAAAACCATGCCTGCTATAGGCCCTAGCTGACCACCCTAAAGTGTCAACCTGGTCATGGTGGTCAGAATGAGCTTGGCCTCCAACATGTTTCATCATTCCTCCCATCCCACTTTGCCACCCAGGGTTGCTTCAAAATCTTGACGAGCTTCTTCCAAAGTGGGGAGTTGGTAGCCTCTATGCCTAGTTGCATCTGGGGATCTGCTTTTCACTGCTGACCTACACCACTTAGCCATCAGATTATGTGCTTGGGTGTTTGGATCAAGATAGCTTTTCCTATGGCCAAGCTCACTACGGTATTCAGTAATGCGATACGCGATGTCTTTAGTCTTAACGAATTTTCCCCACCCACCGCCACTTCCAATAATTAAAATGCCATCCCTTAAGATATTGAGCCACCATGCTTCCTCGAGGTTAAGGCTATTTATCTTTTGCGTGGTCAGCTCTTCTGTATTGGGCTTGTCATATATATTAAATAAGCCAATATCCATCTGTAAGAGTTCGTGCATCATTGCAGCTACTTCCTGCTCTAAGCAGTTATTAAGCTTCTCCCAGTAAGCGTGATCCCCCTTGTGTTTTTCTGAGACCCTTAACGCTAAATCTCGCCGATCATCCGAGTCTCTATATCCTGAGCTGATTTGATTGGTACAGCAAACTATTCGATGAAGGCTAGGTATCATTCTTTGAGCCTGAAACTTGCCATTAATTGAGACAGTAGACTCTGTGGTGAATGATTTGAGTGCTGTCGTAGCCTTTGCATCCCCAGCAAATTGAGCCTCATCGAGCAAGATCCAAAGTTTTCCTTCAACAGCAGCGTTGAAGTTACCAATAACATCCTCAATTCTGTTTGTCTTGTATGTAGTGGCCCCCCATATAAGCATGATGATTTTCATCAGAGTACCTTTACCGATACCTTGGCCCCCCAGAAGGCTAAGCAGGACACCAGGTTTTTGTTGTGGCTTTTGTAATGCGTGTGCAAGGTAAGAGGTCAAATACACATACACAGCAGTATTCCCACTGCAAATAATATTTTGTAGAAAATCTTTAACGTTATCCCAATCCCCCTCTGCTGGTTTTAGTGTTGGGTCGACCCATAAATTTAAATGGCCCACTTTGCCACCCATGGGGCAAAAATCAACTCCTTTATATATAGTTGTCTTTGAATCTACTAGAAACTGATTAAGAACCGCGTTTTGATCTACACCTTCAAATTTATCGGATAGAAAGCGCTTTATTAAGAGTTTTCCGCTTGCTAGCTGGATTAGTGTGAGGCTTCCCCCCTTTACTGCATCTTTATCAACGATGCTTAATACTGGACCGCTAAAAAGAGCAAAATTGTCTTGAGCACCATTTAGAGCAGCCAAGTTATCTTTTTTATTGGCATCAGATTGTTTAGTCTCTTGAGCTAGCGCATTACCTAAAGTCAGTTCATGCACTTGGGGTAGCTTGAGTGGTGTTGGTAGCTCTTTAGGCTCATTGATAGAGCCATTGGTTTCGCTAATATCCCCAGGCACAATTGCCTCACATTGCATAAATGCTCCCTCTGTATGCGACAGAATTCTTCTCCTATGTTGCTCATGGGCATTTGCTTTAGGTTTACTTTGTTTTTCTAGCCACTTCACAACATCGTTCATACATATTCCTTGCAGAAGCTTATTTCTATTAATGATTGGATTTCACGTGGGTGGTATTTCTTCAAATGCTTAAATGCTTCGAAGCCTTTTGGGGTTAAGGTACTTAGTTCTCCAGTTGCGAGGTTTTCTGCCCTAGCAACTTCAAGGCTGCGCTTTTTAGCAATACCCATCAAAGTTCCCATAGCTGCATCAGCAGTCATGCTGGGTTTAAATTGGTCAAATATCACCATAGGGTCATACTGACTTTGCTCGTTTCGAGCTTTCTTATCTTCACAAGCTTCCTCGCTAAAATATAGCCATAGCTTGAGTGCTGGCTCAGGTCCCATACCCATTGCAGTTTCAATCGCCGTCAAGCTTGGTTCAAGTGCTCTTAAGCAGTTGCCCACCTTGATCCATTCCGCATAGCTGTTTGAATCGAGCCATCTGAACGTGTCTTTAAGCTTATCTATATCGATTGCGGTTACTTTGCTACTTGATGCGCTCTCAGGTGCATAAGTCTTTGCAGTTCTGGCTGGTACTTGGCTTAGTAAGTAATCAGAACTAATACATTTACCCTGTAATTGAACTCTTCTTCTTGCTAGACGTTCGCGAGCTGGGTGAGCACAATAGATAGATGCTTGTTGTGAGAGCAGTGCCTCAGACTCATCCAATGATTGCCCTAGGAGTTCCCTCGATAGTGCTAGTACTGCTGCTTTGTATTCATGTGGCGATAGGTCGCGATCTAAGGCCATTAATAGCCTTGCCCTGATGTTTGGCTTATCTCCATGAGAAAAGGTCGTATAGAGCGCATACGCTAGATCTAATGCTTTTAACTTATCAATTACGACCTTTAATTGCGATTCAATTATTGAGTCCAGATCAAGCTTCACTACCTTGCCTGCTGTTACGTGGTTTGCTGAACGTTGCTTCCCACTTGTTGAGTGGCCTTCCTTGATTGCTTTTTCTCTTGTTTTACCAACAAGCTCCGCTTCTTTTAGTGCGCAGCCTACAAAATAAGTCAGTCTATCTTTGTCAGTATTAAGTTGAGGCTGCTCAGAAACAATATGCTTCATCAATTCAGCAAAGGATATATCTACCAATTCCTTGCAGGGTAGGGTGCTTAACTTACTTCTAAATAACGTCACTGAGACAGTAATCTCATTCACCCCTACAGTACTTGCTAGATTGTTATTCAGCATCAATGACTCCCAAAGGAGTGATATCTTTAATTTCTGACTTATGCGTCCCTAAGCGAATGACTATTCCATGACCATTTTTTCTTGGCGCTGGATTTGGATCTCCATCTTTAAGAATGGTTACTGAAAATCCTGCTCCAGCTTCTATTTCTATAAGGGGTTTTTCTTTAAATTTGAGTCCCATCTCAGCTAGTTTTATGGCTAATCCAGTTGAGATCTCATTTGCTGGTGTATCTAATAGCTTGCTTAGCATTGCTTCAGTTAGGCTTGCGGCTTTTAAAGTAGCTAGTTCACCTGATAACCGAAGTCTTGTAATCTCAACTTCAACCGCAGCCTGAATATCTGGCATCTCCATAGCCTTATACAAGATGTCTTCAGGCACTCTAGATATATGTGCAGCCACCTGAGACTCAATAACACCTGAGACGAGCATTGCAAGAGCGCTAATAACTATCTGCTCTGAGTCGGGATTAAAGAGGGCAGGGATCATTACTTACTACCCTTAATACTGAGGGCGTTTAAATATTCTTCTACTTCATGCTCATAAAACCCAATTAGCTTTTCAGATAGCTTGACTGGCGCTGGAAACTTCTGGGCTGCAATGAGTCGATGAAGATGAGTCCTACTGGTGGCAATACGATTGCATACTTCAGGTACTCTGATAATGCGTGTAGGTGATGTTTTTACTGGCGCAAGCTCTTTGCATAACGTCACAATGTCAGCCAATGACATAGTGAACTGCTCGACCCCATTTTTACTAGATTTAACTACACCCGCTTTGCTTAGTGATGTTTCTAGTTGTTTAGATTGCTCTTTGGTTATTTGCTCAGTTACTTGATGATTCATGGTGACCCCCTTGTTCGTATGGGATCACTGTATCAATCTAGATACATCTTAGTAATGGACGTTTGGACAGTTAGCTGCTATTTATCTAACTTTATTTTTTTATTTTGTGAGTAGCTTTATGGAGCTTACTGATAGCTTAAATTCTTTGGATAATTTTTCTCTATAAAAACCCTTTGTTCTAGCTGGCTGCTCTAATTTAAGATCTTCATAACGAGATTTAATTAACAATTCAATTTGCATGGTTACTTTGCGCTTATTCCTGCCCCCTTTTTGACCTTTTGACTTTATAGCCTTACTTGCCTCTTGTTTTTTTATTCTCGTAAAAGCATTCAAAAGGACAGCAAATTCTCCAGCATCAAGTTTGCTAGCAATCTCCATTTCTTTTGAAGTCATGCCGATAAGGTAGGGGGCCACCTCTAGGAATTCAAGAGATGCTTTCTTGGCCTCCTCGACGGATAGATTTGACTTCACGCAACGGCCTTAATTGGCAATACATTGTTTTTAGTTTTCCCAGAACCCTTAATACTTGGTTGGTCAAGGTAGTTGCACCATTGAGTCATCAGTTCGCGACGTTTGTCGAAGAATGTTGTTCTCTCGTAAGCATCTTTTGTTTTATCATTGACTGTGTGCATACGACATGCCGTCCTGATTTCATCTGGGTAGCTAGTCTGTTCTGCTGCCCATACGCTAAACGTACTTCTAAATCCATGGGGCACTGCTTTTGCTGCTATCTCTCCCTTAGCAAACATCCCCCGCATTATTTCTGATAATGCCATATCACTCAGGGGGCTTTTGCTGGGACTTGGAAATACATAGTCGCATCCCTCAATAGTCGGAGTTGCATCCAAAAGAGCTAACATCTGCGGAGTTAGGGGTACTGTATGTTCTTCCCCTGTTTTAGTATTGGCGGCAGGGATAGTCCAGACTAGTTCTTCAAAATCAATTTGATCCCACTTAGCTGCTCTTACTGATCCATGCCTAACAACTGTCATTATTGAGAATTGCAGGGCCAACCCACTCATACCTTTTTTGGCTTTTAGCTTTGGCATAAAATCACCAATGAGCTTATAGGGAAGTGCAGGGTGATGTTTCTCTTCCTTACTTGATTTTTTAGCTAGTAGGTTTTCTAAAAGACCTCCCCAAGTTGCGGGATTCTCCCCGGTGCGTAACTTTGCAGCTTTTGCATAGTCAATAACTGATTCGATCCGACCCATTACGCGCTCTGCTGTTGGCCGCCTTACATCCCAGAATGAACCCTCCACGGTACCCTGCTTGTTTTTAACATCCTGCTGTAATAGTTTGACAATGTGCTGTGTATCTACTAAATCTACTGCCAGGGAGCCTATATAAGGATAGACCCACTTCTCCAGAGTGCTAGGCCATTGCGCCTCATGCTTGGGATTCTTCCAGTCTTTACTCTTTACTTTGATACATAGCTCTGCTGCTTGTTTGAAAGTAGTGCGCTTCTTTGCTGCTGCTTTAAGTTGATCCTTGGCTCTATCTCTAGCATCTATTGGGTCAATTGGATTCAGGGGGTCTTTGACTTGGCCTCTTAGGATTGCAGCTCTTTGCCTTGCTTCTGATAACCCCAAATTTTCAAGCGACCCCATTCCCATTGGCGTCCGTTTTTTGGTGATTGGTGAGGTGTATCTAAATACCCATGCACGACTTGTGCCGCGTACAAATAGATAGAGGTTGCCCCCATCTGCATGCCATCCATCTTTCAGCTTCTTTAGGCTTACTGCTGAGAGCTTTCCCGATAAATGATTGCCTTTGCCCAAAGTCTACCCCCAATTAAATTAACTTCTTATGTATACCATTTAGTATACCATTTACCTGGTGATTGTGTGATGTTTCGGGGGGTATCTTTGTGTAACTCAATTAGCCATGATGTATGTATCTATTGGCCTATAAAGCAATTTAATGTTATCGACTGAATCAAGTTGAAACATACCAATGGCAGACACCTCTTCCGCCAGTAATGTATATAGATAAAGCCCTTAGGGGCTTTTTTTATTTCTGTGTACCAATATGTGTACCTTTTATAGCTGGGGAGTAAGGCAGTTAAACTGAGATACACCCCTTTTGACTTTACTTATAGCTAAGGATCGCGAAATAACCTATTGAGATCTTTGACTGAACTCTA
>JGI26470J50227_1000359_pt1 | contig 19401 bp, 31 predicted proteins | sample FreactTroBogLake_FD_50227 | JGI IMG/M metagenome (IMG submission 50227) | reverse complement strand
AAATGGAGAATCGCACTTGAGCAGACAAAGAGCCGCAAAAGCACAGCGTCATATGAACCCAGTAGAAAACACCATAAGTTTTAATCAAGCACTTCCAAAGATTTCGACTCGTCGAATTGACTTGGTTCCTAGAACTAGGAATCAGGAACGCTTGGTACTGGCTCTTCAAGATGAAGCACAACACATTGTAGTCACAGTAGGACCCGCAGGTACAGGTAAAACTTATCTTGCCATGCAGGCCGCTGTAAAAGCACTTAAAGAGGGAGATTGTAAACGCATAGTATTAACACGCCCAGCAGTGGGAGTTGAAGGCGAACAACATGGATTTTTGCCGGGCAACTTGGTTGCCAAAATGGAACCATGGACTAGACCTTTGTTAGATGTGTTACGAGAGTATTATCGCCCACAAGAAATTGTAGGCATGATAGAAGATCAAGTGATAGAAATATCCCCATTGGCGTTTATGAGAGGTAGAACTTTCAAAGACTCATGGATTATTGCAGATGAGATGCAAAACTCAACACCGGCCCAGACAAAAATGCTGATGACCCGCATAGGTTCAGGCAGCAAAATTGTAATAACTGGAGACATAGAACAAGCCGACCGTAGTATTGGCGACAATGGACTTTTAGACCTTTGTCAAAGACTGGAGGAAGGGGGTGTAAATGGAATTGCTGTATGCGAGATGACTGCTCGCGATATTCAGCGTCACGCGATCATTGGATCTGTGTTGAAGCTTTACAGTGATTAATTTATAGTCCGAGTTAGTTCGTTTGGTAAATATCCCATGTCGAAATTTGCCAAACTTACTAACTTATGTATTTTTAGCGACAATGTTATTGGCAAGTTATTAGACATAGCCAATAATCAGCACAATTGGAACACCACATACAATCATGTGGATAGCACAACCAAATTTGTGTTTACCAAGTTGCCCGGTGAACTAGAGTCAGAGATCTTGGCAAACATACCAGATCAACTCAAATCGTTCGATCCCTTTATAAGATTACAAATAACCACAGGTGCAGGTCTAGGAGTGCACATTGACAACGGAAGAACTGTTAGTTTACTAACGCCATTAACTGATGATCGTAGCCCAACTAACTTTTATGAGTGGGCACCCAATGCTACAAAACAATTAGAAGATAAACTGCTGGTGGTTGATCCAGGAGAACTTGTGCTAGCAGAAACAATTGTAGCAGAAAAAAATAAAACTTATCTTTTCAACAATTCAGAACCGCACTGTGCTGGTCCGATCAATGGCACTAGAGTAACTGTGAATATTTTATTCAACGGTGCCACTTTTGATCAGCTGGTAACTCTGTTGTAGATATCTTTCCAGTTTTTTACCAGCGGTATGTTTTCATGATAGAAATGCATGTTGTGACCATGTTCTATCAGCAAAGGCCGTAATCCTGCATGATGTCCGGCTACTGCATTTTCAGGTTTGTCTTCTACCCAGTGACACCCAGTGTCTCGATACTCGTCCAAGGCTTCGTCTTTGTGAGCACCAGTGGGCAAACATACCACACGCTCAAATGCAGTTTTGCCAAATAGCTTGGCAAGATTCATTTCACGAAGTTTGACGGCATTCACATCTGTGCTCAAACTAGTGATACAGTGAAATCTAAATCCGTGTTCTTCGTGTAGTCGTTTTACATAGTACACTGAATCTCTCAAGGCTGGCAAGAATCCAATTGCAGCACTTTCATTGAATTGCTTGATAACTTTGGGAGCGTCTTCAGGACTTAGTTCGTTGTAGTGATCGTGCAGATAATAACTTTTCTTGTTGTCTGCGGTCAGGGTATAACCTCGTTCTTGCATCCAGACTGAGAATGCCCACTCCCAATCTAACAGCACACCATCCGCATCAACAAGTATAAGTTTTTCTAAGTTTGGGTATTTTGATTTCATACTGTATTATACAGTATGTTTAATTAGTTGTCAAATCTTCTTTGACTTCTGTATCTGGTAACACATGCCCGTTTTCCGCAAACAGTCTTTCCATTATATTCTTATAATGTTCATAGTAATAGCCAACCACTGTGTCCCAATTCTTAGGAATGGTATTTCCTTCAATGCTACACTTTAAAACTTTTTGTTCTTTGAAATCCAAAATGATGTTGGCGCTTTGCCAATCTTTGTCTTTGACTCGTTTGGCAACTGCCATGACTTCATCAATTTTTCCACTGGCTTGGCGGTAGTAAGTTAGTATCATGTATCTCATATGTAACCTTTTTGATATTTGTTGATTATTTTTGTGTATGTATCTAAACTTCTGGCCTTGGGCGCACAAAGTCCACAGATACAGTTGGATTTTTTACATTGTATTATAGGCATACTTTTTGTTTCAAGTTGTGTTTTAGTATCAGCCAACAACTGTGCAGAGTTGGCCAAATTTCCTATAGGACCAACAGTGCCATCAAACTTCATCTTACAGTCCTTGTTGACAAATATTTCACCATTGACTTGTTTGATATGCAAGAAAAACCAATTAACACTACAGTACCAGTCTGGAAACTTATTGGCCACAAAAGACAGTCTCGACTTGTAATTTGAATCTTTGCACACTTGTCGACCGCCACAGCAAGCTCTACCAGTATCAGCTAAATCTGAATTTTTATCACTTAAAGTAACTGTTTCCTGATAGTTGTTTGCATTGTATAATTTATTAAACCATACTATTTGTTGTGGATTGTAATTAAATTCAACTTGACTTTGATCGTGGTCAATTTGTTTAGGAAGATAATTTATATTATTGTCTTTTAACCAAGAAATCATTGCTTGACATTCATCAAACAACACAGGGTCAGAATGCATCATTATGATACATTTCATTCTGACACCAGATAATTGAATCAAGGACAAATTGTCTTTGAACTGTTGTTTTTGTTTGCTTGTGCTTTCAATGTGATAGCTGACTGTAAATTCATCTATGTAAGGAATTATATCTTTTAATTTTTTAGTCGATACAATAGCATTGGTTGTAGTAGTTACAGTAAGATGCCAACGATCTTTGTATTTTTTATACTTGTCTTGCAACACTGACAAAATTTCAACTATGTCAGGATGATGTAGGCTTTCGCCGCCATAGACATTCAATACTACATATTTTATGCCTGCAGGTTTGTATGTCATGTACAAATCAACATATTCAAACATGAAATCAATGCTTGCAAGACATTCAGTCAGCGGCGGGTGTTTGGTACTGTTGTCGTGCCCGGCATACAGCCCAGAACCGCAATAGCTACAATCAAGATTGCACTTCATTGTGAGTTCCCAATCCAACAAAAAACTAATGCGGTTGTTGGGATCTATTGCAGGCTCTAGTACATCAAACATTATAGGTTAGTTAGCTCAACCAAGGTTGCTGATAAGTTGATTTCTTGGTCTGCTACAAGCGGAACATTGACATAGCCTTGTCGGATAATAACAATGGCCTTGTCTTGTGTTTCTTGATCTTTGCCCCAAAGCTCTAGATTATCGTACATCCAACGGAATACTTCTTCCATTTCTTCAGGTCTTGCACTGCTACACATCAGTTTTCTAGCTTCAAGTATGCGCCCGGACTTGAACATATCAACAACTGCTAACTTCCAGTCTTGACTGTTGCTTTCGTTGCCCTGGGGAGCAATCAGCGTGCCAGTGGTAGAATTCATTTGACATGTGTTCAAACATTTACGCAGATCTGGATAGGTTGATCTCACATAAGTGTCCAAGGTGTCTAAATCAAACTCTACATGTTCCTCCACAAGAACAGTAGCAATGCGAGCAGTGAACTCAGTGATATCAATTCTGTCGATATGAAATCCTTGACACCGGGAATGGAGAGCAGGAATAACCCTATTAGGGTAATTGCAAGTAAGTATGAATCTAGCCGACGCATGATATGTTTCCATAACTCCGCGTAGAGCTGCCTGTCCGTTAGGTGTGATATAATCCGCTTCATCTAATAGTACAACCTTAAATTTTCCAAATGGCATTGTTTGCACGAATCCAGTGATTTTGTCCCGGATGGTGTCCACTGAGTTTTCTCTACTGGCATTGATTTCTAGTAAATCGTATTCGTTGATATCCAACAAATTGATTAGAATTTTTGCCAGGGTAGTTTTGCCTACGCCAGGTGCACCACTGAATAACAGGTGCGGAATACTACCATCTTTAATCCAGGATTCAATCTGTGTGCGTTGTCCTGCATCTTTAAAAACATAGCCGTCCAAGGTATTGGGTCTATATTTTTCTGTCCAAAGTTCTTTCACGCAAATCTCCCAATTGTGTTGTAAATTAATTCGTCTAATTCGTGTTGATAGTCACTGCCAATTCTGCGCTTGTGAAAGATAGCAGTGATCAATTGTTTGTCATTGTTGTTTATTATTTTACCACGATTTTCTAATTCTTCAATCAAATCGACAGTGTCAAAATCATCTAATCCTACTTCAACTTCTACTTCTTGATAAATGGTGGGCATTATAAGTTCCAATCTTTCTTTGCTTGTTGCCAGACTTGGCGTGGATGAGTTACTGTCCATACAGGTATTATAACACAGGCCGCTAACAATAAAAACCATTTAGGAAAAGTCTTTATCATAGGAGGATGGCGAGGACACCTACCTTGTCTATAATCACATGCAGGACTATAGTCTTGTTTACAAGTATCACATTTCATTTTTTAAGTATTTTAATTATACGATCTTGCTCTTGTTCCTGCAACCACTTAGTTTCTCCTGAAAATTCACTGCAATCTTCCAGGGCCTGATCTATTTGCCATTTGAGTTGGTAGAGGTCTTTTTTTATTTCAAATGCAGTGAAGCCATCAGTGTACGAAGAACTGGCTTCACTTCGCATGATCCAGATCTGATGCTGGATTGCATTCATATCCCAATTTTTGCGAAATCCCATGTCAGCGTGTTTGCTTTGTTACATTGACTGCGTCACTCATTGTGTCATCGTTCGGTAACTCATCGCTAACCATTAAAATATCATTGGGGTCAATTCTGCGTAGAGTTTTTTTGCCAGTTTCGTCTTCGATGTCAATACCGCGAGTCCAACGACCGTGTGCCACACAAATCCAATCGCCTACTTCAACATCTTCTTGATCTGGGCCAACAGCATATACTTGGCCCCAGCGTGGCCTAATACCAGATCCTGTGCCGTTGTCGTTGAGCAGAATAATGCCCGAAGTCATAATGCGTTGGTCAAATACCATGTCGCTGACTACAACACTTTTGTTCAAAGGCTTGAATTTTTCTTTGGATATTTGATGTGGCTGAAATGCTAGTTTTGTCATCATTAAATCTTTCTAACTCCGGGTTTAAATTGAGTAAGCTCTTTCATTGTTTTTTCTTTTTCTTGTACTACGCTTCGTGACTTTGCAATTGCTCCTGCTAATCCGCCTTTTGGAGCAGCGGCTGCCACCGGTGCTTCTACTTTAAGTTCCGGAGACGGAGCAACAACTGGCGCAGGAACTTCTGCCGCAGGTGTTACCACTGCCGGAGTTGGAGCAACTCCTTTGGCTTTTTTTGCAGCTAAAGTACTAGTATGTGTTTCTCTTGTGGGAATTGCTGGCACTGTTTGTCTTTGTGTTTGTCTTTGTACTTGTTGATTCTTTGTATCAATCACACGATTAGCACTGTCTAATCTATCGCCTCGTGCGTTTACATTCATGTTGCCAACTGCTCGTACAGTTTCGTTTCTTAGAATTAATTGTCCAAGGTCAATTACTTTACCTTGTGCAGTTTTATATTGTTTCTTGGTCATATGTATTCTCCGTAATATATGTGTATTTAACGCAGGAATTCGCTGATGTCTAATTCATAGAACAAGCTGTCAACTCTGTGTACTTTTAGTTTATACAACACATAACTTGCTACACTGGATCCTCTACCCACTCCCCAAATCACACGATTGGCAACCATAACATCTACTAGATATTTTAGATATTGTAGTAATGGAAATAAATCTCGCTCTTGATATAGTAACAGTTCTTCACCGCATCTTTGTAATTCTGGTTCTGACACACATAAATCTAAAATATGTTGTGCAATATCTAGTTGTTGATATTCTTGGGGCATGAACCAGGTTTGTTTTTTGATCATATCCCAATCTGGAACGGATCGTTCGGTTTTGTCGTCAAATGTATAGTAGATCAAATCATTGGGGAAGTTTTCAACAAAGTTTACTATTTTTTCAATGTCTATGGAACTATCAATCAACATGCCTTTTAAACTTTCAATCTCGCGACCCTGCATCAACAGATCACACACATCTGTTTCATTGAAAATCATTTCGCCGAATTTATTTTGTATCATCGTTTTTACTGAAATCTGCAAATACTATGGTGTTGCCAAACTCGGACTTTTCGTCAGTCCAGGCCAAATCTAAATCTCTCCATGACTTGGCAGTGTTCATTGAAACTACCTTGTCCTTATTGACCAGATTAATGTCATAATGATCAAACTTGGGCGAAGTCCACCAGTCTGGCTTTTCAATTTCTGGCTTTTCAATTTCACTGTGTAGGTAAGTTACACCATCACTGAACGCACTGCTCAATTCAGTTTCTACTACAACCATGCGTCCTTCCATGATTGAGTTTAACTTGTAGTATAACATAATTCCAATCACTTGATCAAGCGGCTCATCGTTCAGTGTGGTAACAGTAAGCCCGGCATTGATATAGTTGTCGATGACTTCTGTGTGCTCACTGTTGATAAAAATACTGCTGTCAAGTACATCATGAATAAAATAATTGATTCGTTCAAATGCTATGTTATGACTATCAGATTCTTGACTAGTGGTCATCATCCATAGTTTTACCTCATAGCTGTTCATTTGCATGGAACCATTGTAGTATACGCCGGCAGTAAAATGTAGTTTGGTTGAAATTCTTGCGTTCATGAAATGTTGATTATTTCGTCAAAGTTGTTGTTGTCGTTGCCACGAATTTTATCGTTGTACTTCATCTGGTGGCTGTCAATGGCCATGCGAATTTGGTTGCACAGATCATTATTGCCCATGCGCCAGGCAATGCTTAGTTTTTTGTTGAGTTCGGATATTCGTTCTAACAGTTGTTCTTCTGTTAGATTGTCTAGACTAGGTATTAACGGATGTTCCATGTACTAATTGTACAAGATAATACTAGTCTAGTCAATGGATTTTAGGCAAATGCTGCACCATTGTTGCCAATACAGAACCATTTGGAGTCAACATACTGTAGTATGCAACCAGATCCTCTTGTGCTAAAAGTAATGGTTCCAGTCCCACTTGCTTTCCATCCTGCGTTGGTCACAGTTACCACCATGTTACCAGCAGTGATATCCACTGCTGAGAATGTTTTGATTTGACCTGCAACACCTGCAGCCAAAGTTGTTGCTTCTGTGCCAGCAGTGCTGAAATAGCTGGAAGTGGTTGCCAAATTGGCTGCAACACTTGGGGCTAAATCTTCTGATGTGTTGTTGAATGGTGTTATCAATATATTGGCTTGACTAACGCTGACTGTGGTTCCGCCATCACTTGTGGTAAATTCAAATGAATATGTACCGGCAGCAGCAAAACTCAGGATACTGGTGCTGGTATTGAAACCTTGGATTCCAATTGCGTTAATAGTGACTGATGCAGGGAATTGAACCGTGTGCGAAGCTGATGCCACTGTGATTTGCACCACAATAGATGCTGCTTTACCAGCTGAGGGGAAGTTGCTGAATCCCAACACAATACTACCATTGGTAGTAACTGTTTGATATGATCCCAGTGTGTAATTTAAAGTAACAGATCCACTGAGTGTACCAAGTGCAACTCTGGGTTCATACATGGCTTGCAAGTACCCATTGGTAAGTGTACTGGTCAACAAGTTGTTTACAACAGGGTTGGTACTGGTTGCCAAGTCAGTGGTCAAAACAGCGTTGTTCTGTAGTGCAGTAATTTCGTTGGCTGCATACTGAAAATTGGTTTTCGTGTTGGTAAAGTTGTCACGAAATCCTTGACTATTGTTGTCTTGTCCGGCTACTGGGTAAGCACCATCGATATTGTTTGGGTTAATTGCACTGGTCATATGTTATCCTAATTTACTGCTAGTATTTAGCTGGTATTAATACATCAAATTGATTTATACCAAGTGGTAGTAGATGCACGATAGGTGTATTTGTATCCAGTTCCAACTGTGGTGCTTCCAGCAAAACTACTGTTTAAAGTTCCTGTTCCGGCTACCAGCGTGACTGTGTTTCCGGCCACAGTGAATCTTGTGATTTGTCCATCAACTGGTGTAGCAGGCATGTTTACTGTGAATGTGTAGCCAGTGTTGTTGGCCACTAAAAAATTGGTACTTGTTGTTGTGCTTAAATTTCCAGTCTGTGCGTTGCCTGTTATGTTGATATAGTTAGGATTAACAACTTCTAGACCTGTGTTCTTGGCTCCAACAGATGTTATGTTACCAGTAACACTGAGTGCACCGCCTGAACTGAGTCCAGCTAATAACACATTAGCAATACCACTGTTGTAGAACAATATACCATCTGCGCTACCGGCACTTATACGAGCATTTCCTGTGAGATAATCAAGTACTACACCGTCGGTATATGGGCCAGCATATGAGCTAGTGGCTTCTACACCATTGGCTGATGTCACATATCCGTTGGCAATTAAATTTCCGCCGGCTATATTAGCAGTGGTAATAATATTGCCTATTGCGCTTATAATACCCGATGCAACTATACTACCATTTGAAATTATATTACTGCCAGTTATTGATCCAGTAACAGTGACCAGTCCACTGACATGTCCACTGCCAGTGTAGGAATTTCCAGTGGTACTTATAATACCTGCAGTGAATAAATTTCCGCCAGTGACATTGCCCACAAAATTAACATCGCTTGTGGTTGTTAAATTGCCAGTTGCTATATATCCAGCAGTTATATTGCCAGAAACAACTAGATTCCCTAGAGTACCAACTGATGTTATGGCTGGTTGCGCACTAGCAGTGACTACTCCTGCCGAGTCAGAATACGCTTGTACATTAGCAAAGTTAGCATCCAGCTCACTTAGTTGTATGTTACCAGTTTGGTTTTGAAATATATATGGTACGGTCATGTTTGATACTCTTTATTCGTTGGTCCATTCCACTATGGAGCTATAGGAATTTACCCATACCACAGTGTTAGCTGAATTATTTATCCAGCTAACATAGCTGGGATCGGTCACAATTGTCCGCAACGGACCTGTGTTGATAATGTTGCGTTTGGGGAACAACAGATACTTGTCATAGACTTGAGTATTGGTATACATGTCAACTGGTGCAATAAACTGTAGACTATTGCCGTCAAATGTGGTTGGTTGTCCGTTGTAGTTGCTTTGCCATCCTACTATTTCAGCATCATCATTGACCCATTGTACAGGGCTATGCGAGTTATTGACCCATCGATCAAACATACCAGTGCCGCCTTGATCAAATCTTGTGTACTCAGGTGGTTGTGGTACCCAGTGCTCCTCGCCTGCGTCCCAATTATGACTCAACAATCTGTCTAGTTCATAACGGTCAGCTTGATAATCAATGAGATTCAATCGTTCGCCATAGGCCTGTTTGATGTTGTAGGCAATTTGCCCGCTTTGATTTGGCAATGTATAACAGATCACCCAAGCAGGTGTAAATCCCAGGGTTTGACCATTGGATTGTTTTGATACCATCCATTGCGGTAAAATATTGCTGACCTGCCCCACAGTGTCAATGACTTGTGTGCGCATGTCTTGCAGACTATTAGGATAAACCACTTGAACTTCCTCGCCATTAGCCATCACCGGAAACGCTAGGTCTACTTGTTTGCTGACACTTTCACCATGGTTGTTGACAAGATTGTCAATGATTCTACTGTACACAATTTCGTAGAGAATATTTCCGTTTGAATCCAGAGCCTGCGCAGTTTCAATACTGCCCAAGGTTAGATTTTTCCAATAGTGATTTAGATTCAAACTGTCAACATAGGCATCAAGAGTGGCATCAGTCAATCCATAGGCATTGTAGTATTTTATATTTGTTGCCACACCAAAATTTGGATCGTTGTAACGATAAATCAATGCAGGATTAAACACTGTGGTGTCTTGCAAGAAAGTAGATATAAAGTTTCTATTATTCTGCGGGGGCATTGCCTGTATGTAAAGATTGTCATAGGGCTCGTTGTACACGCGATTTACTGTTATAGTAAATGTTTTGCTGACATTGACAACACCATTGTTGCTGTAGGCATTGACTGTGAATGTGTTTACTAGGTCAAATGTTGTGGGCTGATGTATACCTGTTCTAGGATCTGTGTACACATTGTAGTGAGGATTTACAGTGACATCAAAAGTGGTCTTGCCTTCGTCCAGTGCAAAGGTATCAAAACTCACATGTCCTGCTATTTCGCCTGATGGTAATAATTGCAAACCTTGAGGTAATTTACTGTTGCTGCCAGACAGTAGTTGATACTGTAATGATAAACCGTAACTGTTAACTGCGGCAACATAAAAAGTACTCACTGCACCATTGTTGATAGTACCCAAATCACTGTCAACCAACCATGTGATATCACTGCTGATTGGTCCAATAACAGTTAAACTATACGAATAAGGATTGCTTATAACATCTTCGTATTCTGCTTTGTATACTCTAACATTGAATGGATAAGATGACTCTATCAATCCTAGATTTGGAATGTATCCATACAACCATCCAGAGTTGGGATCAAGTGTCAGTCCTGGTGGGGTTGTATTGGCAACAAATTTTATTTGATCGCCATCAAAGTCCACTGCTTGGATTTGGAACGCAAAGAAATTGTCATTGCGTACTGTGCCAATTGATCCAGTGGGTGTGGTGATAACTGGAATACGCTGAGGACTTACATCTGCAGTTACAAATGTATTGTCGGCAGTGAGATAAGCATTGTCAGCCGTCATTGAGTTTCGACTATACACAAGAATACTAAATGTTCTTAGGTTATTAGCCACACCATTGCTGACACGCAGAGTAAATTCATATGTGACATTGGTACTTTGTGTGTCAAAGTCAAATCCATATTCATCAAATCCTTGAAAGTCTCTGCTGTATCCAGGTATTGCATTTGTTCCTGTGTTGGGATATATCAAGCCAGAAATAACTCCATCGGGTGCTATAGATAATCCTGGAGGTAAAGATCCTGCTGCCAAGGTCACAACTGCTTTGGCGTAGATATCAGGATCAAAAGTTTCAATCTGAAGATCTGTTACTTGTGAACCATCAAAATAGGTGGCAATCTGTCCTGCTGGTGTTATAAATTCCGGAGTATTTTGTCCAGTTACTGTGATACTGAATGTTCTGTCGGCCAGTCGATTTACCACAGTTATTCCATTCACAGTCTTTTCTGTGTAGGCTCTCACTGCAAATTGACTGGTAGTGTCAGCTGGTACTGGGTAAGGCACGCCTTGGATTGTTGTAGTTTGTAAGGTAGGAGATGCAAACAACAAAGATTGAGGTGTTCCTGCAAGAATTCCGTCTTCGTTGATCTGTATGCCATTGGGCAGTTGACCAGCAATGACTTTGAAATAAACAGTATCAACATCATCAGGATCGTATGCCACCAAAGGAATAGAATAAAATACTCCTTCGGGTATTGTTCCCAATGTGCCTGGTGGTGTTTCCCAAACTGGTTGTGCTGACATATTAATTAGACTCTTCCAACTACAATTTCTATTGTTCCAAAATCGCCATCAAAGGTTTCAAGTGCTTTGCCAATTATGGTACCAGGCAATGGATGTTTTTCAGCTCTTGCTACTCCATTACCAGCAGACACCATTAACGAACCTTTTGATACAGGTCCTTGTACCTGACACGGAACCCTGCCGACCAATGCTACGGTTGTAACATACTCACCTTCCAATCCTGTATTCATGTTGTAGGCTGGGTTTGTAGAAACCACACCTGCCACTGCTGGATCCTGATCTGTGTCACAGAATGTGACTTCATTTGGTCCACCAAAACTCACAACAGTTCCAGGAACATAATATGCATCTCCAAGATAACATTCTGCCAAGTCAGCGTATTGTGCTGATGTTGCTTTGGCAAACACAGTATTGAAATATCTACTGTTGCTACCAATGTTACCAACTGCATTTGCACCACCGTTGACAATGGCAGTGGCAGCGTTACCACTGTTGACTGTGATAATACCTGGGGTTATCAAATTACCAACATTGGCATTGTTGGTCACAAACAAAGAATTGTTGGAAGCTATTCCACCAGTGACAACCATTGTACCTGTTGTAGCAGTAGTTGACTGAGTGTTTGGCGCATTGATTTTGATAGCGACATCATTTTGTGTGCTGCCACCACTGATAATTCTTATCTGAGATCCTGCATCTGGAGTACCAATAACCATGTCACTAGGATTGCCCCCGGCAACATTACCTACCACATACAAGTAAGCATCGTTGGGAGTCACTGAATTGCCAAGTGCGTTATCTAATATGGCCACTGCTCCATTATAGGTACTGCCTGCAATACCCATGTCAAAGTAGTAGGTATTGTCGTCACCGTTGTTGGATGTTAGGATGTAATCAGTTGTGGAAGTATTTCCAGCACTGATGTTTTGATTGTTGATCTGACTGTACCCATTGTAACTAGAAATATAGTTGACAACTGATTGTGGCAACAAGTTGAATCCAGATGGAAGACCCGCATACAATGCGTTGAAACCAGTGGATGCATTACCAAAGAACTGACCAGAGTTACCAGATACCTGGGTAATATTACCAGCAATTGTGGTGTTACCTGACACATACAGGTTACCAATCACTGCGTTACCTGTTGACATAGAAATACCACCAGGGGTGATATTACCACTCACTGCCAAACTTGTCAGGGTACCCACCGCAGTAATACTGGTCTGACTACCGTTTGATAGTGTGCCAGAGATTGTGTTGCCAATGATATTGTTGGCAGTGACATTGCCAGTGACGCTGACTGCAGCACCTGTGTGAATGTTGGCAGAAATATTTCCGCCTGAATTAATGTTACCTGCCAACAGTGTAGCATTGGTATAGATATTTCCGGCAGAAGTAATTATACCACCTGTGACAATATTACCGCCTATGACATTGCCAGTTGCAGTGACCAAGCCAGCAGTGTTAACATTACCACCTCTGACATTGCCACCTGCACTGACTACACCAGCAGTAAGAATGTTGCTTGCAACAACATTGCCGCCAGCACTTACCAAAGCGCCAGTTAGTACATTACCACCTGTGATATTGCCAGTGGCAACAACTTGAGCACCAGTTGTTAGATTACCAGCAATTACATTTCCTTGTGAACTGATAATGCCTAACACAATAAATGTATTGGCATCTTTGTTGTAGATCATACCACCAACGGCATCAGCGTTTCCATTGGTGTTGAACAATACTTCTGTGTTTGATCCTGGAACTGTAAAGTTACCTGTGATGTTACCCGCAAAGTCTCCAACAAAATATCCTGCGGTATAAATGTTACCTGTGGCAGAAACTGTTCCTTGTACATTGACATTACCCGATACATTAGCATCGCGTGTGATAGCAATATAATCACCAGCAATATTACCTGTGTACACTGGCAAGAAGTCACCAACATTGGCGTTTGAGTAAGTGGCTGGCAGCCCAGTTAAGAATGCACCGTTACCCAAGAAATAGTTACTGGAGATATTGCCAATGGCACTGACTACACCTTTTATCGCAACTCCAGAACTGGAAAATACTGCTACATTGCTAGTACCATGAATACTGACATTTGCGTTGCCATTGATATCAGCAATTTGTATTGTACTGTTGCCGTTTTGAATCTGTGTTGCTGATACATTTCCCAGCGATGTAAGCTCGGCCCAAATAATGCTTGACCCGTCGTAGTTGGCAAAGCAATAGAAAAAATAACTAGAATTATAAGCATACATGCCGGCTTGGTCGCCAACACTACCTACCAAAGTTGTGGGCGGATTTGTCTGCACACGACTGTATAATTGGCTGAAATTGTCGTTTGATTTGATAAAAGCCGTGCGTATAGGATCGCCCTGCCCGTCATTTGGTGCGGTTCCTACATTAATTATTTGTTGAGCCATAGATAGTCGTCCTCTGGTGTATTTACCAGATTACACAGGCTCTGAGATTTAGGGATTAATGTGGGCTAAAGCTAGATCCGCAACCACAGGTAGTTTGTGCGTTGGGATTATCAATTACAAAGCTGCTGCCGTAGACATCTTCTTTGTAGTTCACAGTTGCACCAGTGAGATACTGGCCACTCATTGAGTCTACCAGCACTTTTACACCGTTGAATTCTAGGTCCCAATCGTCTTCGTTGGCAACTTCATCAAAGGTAAATCCGTATTGCATACCCGAACATCCGCCACCCTGTACGAATACTCTGAGTTTGAGATTTGGGTTGTTTTCTTCAGCAATAAGATCTTTTAATTTGCTGGTAGCTGATTCTGTTAATGTCATCATAGTCTTTCGTTACAAACATCCCAATCGATGATTTTCCATATATTATCTAGGTACTTTTCTTTGTCCCATTGGTAGTCCAGGCTCCAGGCATGTTCCCACCAGTCAACCAACACACAAATATCTGTGCGAACTGCATGATTAGCTATGGTTTTGATAGCACCACTGGTACTCAAATAAACCCAACCAGACCCTTGAATTTTCATTGCAGCTTCTTTGAATGCAATTTTAAAGTCTTCGTAGGTTTTAAAATGCTCTTCAATGAGAGCCAGTACTGCTCCTCGTGGACGATTTGCGCCCTTGGGTGCACGAAGTTGTGGAAAGAATTTGTTGTGCAAAAAGCTGCCAGCACGATTAAAATCAGGGTTTCCTTCGCCGGCATTGTAGCGTTTGGCATAGCCTTTGGCCAGGTGTTCAAAGTGATAGTTGATGGTTTCCTTACTCATCACTGGCTCTAGCGCCTTTTCTGAATAAGGCAAAGGCGTAGTTTCTAGTTTAGCTGGTCTAGTACTTGCTTCGACCATGTAAACAAAATCCATTATTGAGTTTGATGTTTCCATAATGATATTTATCTGCGTCTGACTATGCGTCCACGAGTCAGATCGTAAGGACTAAATTCCATTTCGACTGTGTCGCCGGCTAGAACTTTGATATTATGTTGGCGCATACGCCCATTTAATGTTGCCAATATGGGTTTGTCAAACCCATCTACTTTTATCCTGTATGTGGTGTTGCGTAAGACTTCTGCTACTACACCTTCCATTTTTATAAAATCGTCTTTACTCAATTGAGAACGCTATCTTTCGTAATCTGTCCCATCTAAAGCTACGCCACCCATTGGCGTTGCAATCCCAAACTACACAAGTTTCTTTTTTGTCTATTAGTTTGGATTCGTTTGCGGGTTCTTTATTTACATGTTTAGCGCCTAATGACTCGTTTAAGGTGCAGGTCATTGAACGCACAGTACCATCAGCTTTGGTAAACTCAATTTGAACTGTTGATTCATTGAGCGTACCGTACATCCAGTTTCTAAGTTCTTGGCGGCCAGCATCATCTGCTTCTTGGTACCAGTTTCCTGTCTCTCCTTGAAGTAAACGCCAAGTTTCGTTTTTATTAAATTCTTCTGGGCTAAATGTCATCGTCTCATCCTTGAAATATCTACGGCTTGTTCGTCTGAAAAAACTGGCACGGCATTGCTCTTGTGCATGGTAGCAATACCTTTGACTTTGGTTCCTGTGTAAACTTTAGGTGCGGCCAATGTGGCTACTCCGGCACCAGAATTTAAACTGGGAATATGATTGGTGGTTGTGCGGCCAGCCGGTGTGCTGAGCTTGTAGGTCAAGGGCTCGGCTTTTAGTGCACGACTGCGCCGTTTTTCGTCAGCATCTATACCTTGTTTTTTAAGCAATTCTTTCCAACTGGCTTCTAATTCACGGGCTTTGCGAGCTTCGTCTGCATTGCGGAATTTTACTTTGCCCTTGCGTTTGCCGTTCAAACTCAAACTAGGGTGGTGTAAGTGCATGCTCATAGGATCAACTTGTAGTTAAATATGCATATATTATAACACAAATTGATCCCAGAGTCAACCGTTATTTGAACAGTATTAACGCCATTAAACCGGCTTGAATCATAAAACCCACACCAATTGTAATGATATTTAGAGCATCTTTGAGTATGACTGCTCGTCCAAACATTAGTATAAGCCCAGCCCACATGAAAAGCACAATGTCCAAATTGGGTGTGCGATCACTGAGTCCAGATAGCAAACTCAACAAAGTGGGAATAGTGGCGCAATGAATAATAACTGTGGCCAACCATCCCAGAGTTTCTGCTGAAATTTTAGGCAAGTGCTCATCGATAAATTGTCTCAGACCTTGAACTGCTAGTTCAATTTGTACAAGTCCAAACTTCATACTCGTTCTCCATAAAATATGTGATGTCCAATTTGAGCAATGGGTGGTTTACTCCATTGCGGTTTTAAATAGTCTGCATGAAAATACATGGCCTTTTGCAGGCTGGGCAAGCGAAAGCCTTCCAACAATACTTTTTTGGCTACTTCTTCGCTTTCTTTCCAAAGTACTCCGTACACTGGTTTTGTTTTGTATGTTCCATCGCAGTACCAGCTGAACTGGCAAATTACTTTTTCGTAAACAACATTTTTTTGGTAAACCACGCCACAGATGTCATGCGCAAAATGTCCAGACTCAACTCTGTTCATAGTGACCTGTGCCACTGCTACTTTGCCTTCAAATGACTCGCTGGCTGCTTCCCAGTAGATGTTGCGGGTTAGGCAATCTAATTGTTGTGTGCGCTCTTTTACGCTGACATGATCCAGTTGCCATGTCTCGTTGTCTGCTTTTAGATCGTTAAGACGATGAGTTGTTACATTTACAACTACCACGATAACCATCAAAAGACTTACAAATTTTACTAGTACACTACCCCACTTTTCTAAGATGGTGCAGATGCTGTTGGTTGATTTAGTCAACTTGTTCTCCTTTTAATTGGATTGATAAAAAGGGGCAGATGTATGATTGTGATCTATTGCTAACATGTAAATTAGCAGATTTGTTTTTCTGCCCCCACAAATACTTAGTTTTGACTTTGTTAATGGACCAATATACTGGGTATTTCGGCCCATTTTTGTCGTTAACTACATACTTAATCAATTTTTGGTGGGGGCATGGCTTTGAGCTTTTCCCACATGTCGGCTTTTTCTTTGATCTGCTTTTCCAAGGCACGATATTGATCACCCAGCTCTCTAAGCTCGTCCCAATCAGCTTCAAGTTTGGTGTTTGGGTGCAGGATGTTCAGTCGAGATTCAATGTTGGCCAGCATGTCCATCAAGCTGACTTCATTGACAATGATATCAGCATCTTTGCCGTTTAGCACTATTTTGGCACTAGGTTCTATAGTAGACCATCCAGCACTGGCACTGTTGCTGACTATATAAGGACTCTGGCTGATGCCAGAAGTGATACCACTGGCCATTGTGGTGCTCCAATTGTAGTTGCCAAAAGTACCTGTGCTGATTGATAAGTCAGGAGTACCGCAACTCAAACTGATTGTGTCCACAGTGTCTGAGCCGCTGTCAGCGAAACTGATTCCCAGTCTATCTGCTAGTTCTTTGACTCCGTTTGAATCTGACATGTTTACTTAGCAGTACTCAAAGCTTCTTTTTCAGCGGTAATTTCTTTGCGACGCTCTTTGATGCCTTTGCTCATTTCTTGCAGAGCTTTTCTAGCACGGGCAGCGGCAGCTTTGACACCTTTGTCTGTGAACTTTGCATTTTCAGCAAGGTAAGTTTCATAAGCGGCTACGATTTGTTCATGTTGTGTCATTTGTGTTTCCTTTAAATGTATAGTAATTATACGGCATTTTGCACACTTGTCAAATTTTGTTTAACCAGAGATGTGCCGGCGGTTCCATGTGTCCCATATGGTAACATCGTCCCAATCGTGTTTCCATGTGACCATGAACAAGTTCAAAGTATTGTGATCAAATAGATGCATGCGACCATCATCTATTCGTGCCTTGGCACTTTTGTTATTGTTTATCCATGCCGAAAAAAGATTTTTTGCTTGTGGTGATCGTAAGATTATTATAAACATAGCTTCGCCATGCTTATTGTTTGGTTGTGCCATATTAATGTAATTGTTGGTTCACTGGACTTAGTTTTGCAAACTCAGTGACTCTTTCAACATACTTAGCAAATTCTGCATCTACAATGACTTCTTCGTTGTCATGCTCTTCTGCAGTTTCGTTTGGTACGCCTAGAATACGCATAAGTCCACCCATGTGAATCTTGGTAATGCCCTCACGATACAAGACCAACATCAAGTGCATGGTAGCCAATCGAATAAGTTCTTCTTGTGTTTCGTCGTCGAGCATGTTATTAATTATGATAAATTTTAAAGTCGTAAAAAATGGCACCGAAGTGCCATTTGTGCGTGCAAAGTAAAATTAAGCTTCTACTGCTGTGTCTACTGTGGTAGATTTTGCAGGAGCTTTGGTTGTTTTCACACTTGAAGCACTGACCTTCAACTCACCTTTCTTAGCAAGTTTGGCCTTTTCTGCTAATTTATTGGCCACTGCATAACCAGCATCACCTTCTGTGATACCTTGAGTCTGCAAATATTGAAGAGCTTCCAACTTAGTCATTGCATGTGGAAGTTCAATCAAGTTAATATCTGTGCAACCTGCTTTGTTCAAAATCTTATGACGAGCTACTAAGTCGTTGGCGAAACGAGCCTTAGTTGTGCCATCAGGATTAGTTGCGGTGCCTGCTACGGAGAAGAGTTTTTCAGTTGTTGACATAGTGTTGCCTTTCAATGTTGCCTGTAAAGTTTAAGTTTAAAATCAATGCTAGTTTTGCTAACATATCTAAATTATAACATAAAGTGGTTTTGTGGTCAATCATTTTATGTTATTTAGATTCTTCAATTTGCCCAAAATCACTGTGCTAGTGTTTGGGCTTGTGTTTTGACCGTTTCGACCCCATGGTCCATGATCCGAGCCACGCCCGAAAAACCCACGGTTGCCACAATCAATCCCAGTATAAAACCAATTAAGAGTTTGTTCATGATAATACCTCTTCTAAAATCACATCATTGTAACCTTGTGCAATCCATTCTTTGTAGACCGCTTTGGCTTGATTTAAATTGTTGCCTTCATAATCGGCTACACCACCTACCCAAACAATAAATTCACTCATAGTGTTCCTTTGTGTATGACTGTCACCCTGTTGAGTTGAGTGGTAGCATTGTCACGGTGAGCTTTGACAGTGCCACGGATTTTCACGCCAGGTCCTAGATCTATAGGAGCACGATAGCTGAAAAACACACTGCGGTTTTCAGTGTCTACCGCGGTTATGAACCAGACATTATAGTTCAAATTGTATGAAGTTCTCAATACTTCAATTTCCAAGTTAACCTTG
>JGI26470J50227_1000357_pt1 | contig 19572 bp, 21 predicted proteins | sample FreactTroBogLake_FD_50227 | JGI IMG/M metagenome (IMG submission 50227) | reverse complement strand
GTGATCCATCACGCTTTTGCATCTGGCGTTCAAAAACTCTTGTTCTTGGGATCGAGTTGCATCTATCCCAAATTAGCGCCACAACCGATGGCAGAAAATGCTCTGCTCACTGGTGAGCTGGAATCGACCAATGAGCCCTACGCCATTGCCAAGATTGCTGGTATCAAGCTGTGCGAGAGCTATAACCGCCAGTATGGCCTATCACACGGTATCGATTACCGCTCAGTGATGCCAACCAATTTGTACGGCCCTGGAGACAATTACCATCCTGAAAATAGCCATGTGATTCCCGCTTTAATTCGGCGCTTTCATGAAGCGAAAGTGAGTTATGCTCCTGAAGTCTTGATTTGGGGCACGGGCACGCCTAAGCGCGAATTTTTGTATGTCGACGATATGGCAGCAGCATCTGTCTTTGTGATGGATTTAGACAAGTCAATTTATGACCAGCACACTAGTGCCATGCAAAGCCATATTAATGTGGGCTTTGGTGAAGATGTCACGATTGCACAGCTCGCTCACGCAGTAGCAGCAACGACCGGTTACAAGGGAAAAATTGGCTTTGATGCCAGCAAGCCCGATGGCACGCCTCGCAAGTGGATGGACTCCTCGCGCTTAAACAAATTGGGCTGGCAAGCCAAGATTGGGCTAAACGCAGGTTTGGCCAGAGCGTACGCGGATTTTTTGCAGAACTTTGCTGAGAAAACCCCTTGAGAATTGGCTTTCATACCAATAGTTTGTCATTTCGAGGTGCTGAGATCGCCGTCTTTGATTACGCGCTGCATAATCAATCGCTACTACAAAACGAATCGCTGGTGTTTTACAAAAGCCAATTACCTAGCGAGCCTACAGTAATTGAAAAATTTTCCAAACACTTTAAGTTATTACCCTATCAAGATCACTCCCATTTGGCGCGCTTAGCCGATCAAGAAAAAATTGATTTACTGTATTTCATTAAATCGGGTGAGCGCGATGGCGACATCATTAGTAACGTACCGTGCGCGATTCATGCTGTCTTTCCAACCAAGACTCAAGAGTTTCATGGTGATAAGTTAGCCTTTGTGTCAGAGTGGCTTGCCAAAGAGTATTCCAATCACAAGATTCCCTTTGTACCGCATATGATCGATTTACCTGATGTGCAAGGTGATCTTCGGACTGAACTCAATATTCCCAAAGATGCGACAGTACTGGCAAGCTATGGGGGATCAGATAGTTTTAATTTGCCCTTTGTCCATGAAACCATCCTCAAGGTTTTGGCTAAGCGTAAAGACCTGTACTTTGTCTTTATGAACTTTGCCCCTTTTGCCCAGCATGAGCGTCTGATATTTCTGCCGGGCAATTCAGATATGCAATACAAGATGCGCTTTATTAATACCGCCGATGGCATGATTCATGCTCGAGGTATCGGCGAGAGTTTTGGTTTGGCGTGCGGCGAGTTCTCGATTAAAAATAAACCGGTGATGACCTACGCGCTCTCACCTCAGCGTAGCCATATTGAGATCTTAGGGAAAAAGGCACTCCTCTATAAAGGTAAAAAAGACTTAGAGCAAATGCTGCTCAGTTTTCATTCCCAAGTGCAGCATGAGCGCAATTGGGATGCCTATAGCCAGGATTTTTTGCCCACTTCAGTTATGAGTAAATTTGAGCAGGTATTTTTAAATAACCACCCTCAAACACTACAAGTGGGCGCCTTAGATGCATTGGCGATCCAGCGCTATCGCTTAGAGCGAAAAATGCGTAATCTTTCTAAAAAACTGTATCTATAGAATACCGATGATGAAAATTCTTTTAACAGGCGGAGCAGGATATATTGGCAGTCACACTGCGGTCGCGCTCGCCAACTCCGGTCATACCCCACTCATCTTCGATAATTTTTGTAATAGCCAAAAGAGTGTGCTGCAGCGTTTAGAGCAGATCATCCAAAAACCGGTAACTGCTATAGAAGGTGATGTTCGCAATACTGCCTTAGTAGAAAAAATCTTACGCGAGCACCAAATCGATGCTGTCATCCATTTTGCAGGACTCAAAGCGGTTGGCGAGTCAGTGCAAAAACCAATTGAATACTATGCCAATAATGTTCAGGGCACGATTAGTCTTTTAGAGGCTATGCGCTTAGCGAGTGTGAAAGATTTGGTCTTTAGCTCAAGCGCTACAGTCTACGGTGATCCACAGTATTTACCCATCGATGAGCATCACCCCTTGAGTGCTACGAATGCCTATGGCAGAAGTAAGTTGCATATTGAAGAGATGCTAAGAGATCTAGCGACATCAGATCCAGCGTGGAAAATCATGTGTTTGCGCTACTTTAATCCTGTGGGCGCGCACCAGTCTCGCTTGATTGGCGAGGATCCTAGTGGCATTCCAAATAATCTGATGCCATTTATCCAGCAAGTAGCCGTTGGAACATTGCCCAAATTAAAAATCTTTGGTAATGATTACGCCACCATTGATGGAACAGGGGTGCGTGACTATATTCATGTGATGGATTTAGCAGAAGGCCATTTAGCTGCCTTAGATCATTTAAACCAACACCCTGGATGGTCTACCTTTAATCTGGGGACCGGAAAAGGAACCAGTGTTTTACAAATGATTGCCGCTTTTGAGCGGAGTACTAGCGTTCATATTCCCTATGAATTTGTACCGCGCCGAGTGGGTGATATTGCCGCTTGTTATGCAGCGGTTGATCAGGCCAAGAAAGATCTATCGTGGAGCGCTAAAAGAACATTGGAAGAGATGTGCGCTAGCGGGCATCAGTGGCAAAACCATCGTCGCTCTATTGCTTAAGGCTGACAAATCGCAATGACACCTGCCGTCTCTATCTGCATTCCGACGTATTGTCAGACGGATTTTTTAAAAGACACACTCGATTCTGTTGTGGCGCAAAAATTTCAGGACTATGAGCTCATTATTAGTGACGACAGTCCGAACGATTCAGTTGAAAAATTATTAGAAGACTATGATTTTTCCAGTAAGTTAGTTTACGTTAGGAACTCGCCAGCCCTAGGATCTCCCGCCAATTGGAATCAGGCAGCAAGACTAGCCAAGGGGCAATTGATTAAATTGTTGCATCACGATGACGGCTTAATCAGGCCATCAAAAGAGTATTTGGTCATCGCGGCGTTATTAATACTGAAGATCGTGTTAATTAGCGTTATTTGCAAAAATAATTTAGGCGATATGAATGCGCTAAATCTCAAAGAGTGGTTTCGAAGAATCGTTATTGATCTGATCTTATTAATGATGGTTTTTATAAGACTAAGACCAGATATTAAAAAAAGTTTCTACTATTTTTGTATCACTCTTTTTTTGCTTGACTTGATTTGTAATATCTATAACCATATCCACGGCGTCAGCTGGGGCGGAATTCCATTGGAAATGAGGCCGGGAGATTGGCTTGGAAGATCGGGCGGCATATTCGGCCATCCTTTTTACAGTATTGATATTTCGCTAATTGCTCTATTTACTGCGCTCCTATTAAGAAATCGATATCCAGTCCCACTACTTTTGATAGCAGTGCTCAATCTAGTTTTAGCCGGCTCGCAAAGAGGCATGTTGGCTTTAGCTCTAGTTATTGTCTTGTATGCCCTCTTTTACTGGAGAGCCAAAATAATCTATATTTATTTAGTATCTGCTCTGATCGTCGGTGCAGTTTTTTAGGCGTTGCAGATATTGCAGTTCATCATCCTGAGCTAGCTGCCCACAAAGAGAGAATCTTTCACTGGAGCTATGGCTATGAGGTGCTCATTAGCAATTGGCAGCAGGTAAACAATTATCTTCGCTTGAATTCTGAAGTTTTTATTCCCAAGTCATCTAGCTTGATTAATTCACCATTTTATTTAAAGACCCCTTTATTTTTCATTAACGCTGAATCGTATTATTTATCTGAGGCGGTCAATTACGGATTGCTAGTGAGCTTGCTCTCAATTCTCATATTTTTCAGAGTCTATAAAATCAATAGTAAATGCAACGGTGCTTTACCAAGGTTAAGCGCTGACAGTAAAGAGATTTCAGCTTCATCAAGGCGACAAGTTGGCACTAGCCCAATACGGATTGCATTTTTACTGAGTTTTTTATCTTTTTAGACGGTTTTTATGGCTACTTAATGGGGGCTACTTTATTAACTTTTTTTTACGCAGTGGTGTGTTTTGCAGACCAATCTGCCCTTAAATTACAAAAGAGGGGTAAGTAGGCAAATTTCCATGATATTTGGTTTTAATAGATATAATTGAATTAGTTAAAAAAAGCATTAATTAATCTGTTCGATGTATAAATTCATCCAGTTAAATAGGGACAAAACAGATATTCACACAAGCTTAGAAATGTAAAACTTAATAACTTATAACCTGCTCCCAATGATTTCGCCTGATCACCAAAATACGTATCATCAAACTTCGGGTATCGTGGATGAAATTTCCATGCTCGACATCCTGCGCTTTCTAAAAAGCGCCTATAAAACGATCCTCGTTTTTGGTATTCTGGGACTTGTCGTCGCAATCGCCTATCTCGTAATCACCCCTAATCGATTCGAAGCCGTGGTTCAAATCCAAATGGCGCAAACCAGTGGTACCAACAACAACATCAACAACATCAACATCAACAACAACATCAACAACAACATCAACAACAATAACAACCTCAATTTCTTGGGGGTTAATGTCGAGGAGCCGGCCATGCTCATTTCGCGCCTGGGCTCCCCGAGCAGTTTTAGCGCAGGCGCAATTGTGGCCTGTGGGGAGCAAGCCCAATCTAACCCTGCTCTAGCGACAGTGCAGACCATTAAATTGACCCCAATAAAAGGCATATCTAATGTAGTGGAGCTCAAAACCGTGGGCCCCACTCCAGAGGCGGCCAGTACCTGTGCACAGGCTATTTTTGAGCTGATTAAGACTTCTCAAGCCCAGATACTGGCCCCGTACCTACAAGAGGTGCAAACGCGGTCGGCGGAAGATAGCATTCGCCTAGATCAGGCAAAAACATTGGTCGCTAAAACCGATAAGTCCGGCGCCATGATGGGTGCAGCCACCTATTTGTCGACTCGCGATGAGATCAAGTTGCTATCAGACCAAATAGCGCTCCTGCAAGATGTAATCTCGTTTAGCCAATCTCACGTGACCCGCTTAGTCTCGCCAATTTACGCCAGTGACAATCCTATCGCCCCCAAAAAATGGATTGCATTGCTAGCAGGATTGCTAGGTGGCCTCCTCTTAGGTTTGCTCATCGCTTTGGCTAGGCAAATGTGGGCTAAGCTTGAGAGTCAAAATAATGAAGCTGGCAAGGTCTTGTGATCAGGGACCGAGTCCAAGCGCAAGTACAAATGGATGCTCGAGATCGGGCGCTAGCAGGCTTGAGTTTAAATGAGAAAAGAATTGAATGGACATTAGGCCAAAAAAACGAGCTCTGATCTGTGGTATATCTGGGCAGGACGGCGCTTATCTTTCACAACTTTTGCTTGCTAAAGGGTATGAAGTTTGGGGTACATCGCGAGATGCTCAAATGTCATCATTTGTATTGCTTCGAGAATTAAAAATTGCCGATCAAGTCAAAACTATATCCATGTCCTTGACGGACTTTCGAAGTGTATTGCAAGTGATTTCAAAAGTGCAGCCCGATGAAATTTATAACTTGGCTGGACAATCATCCGTTGGACTGTCATTTGATCAACCTGTAGATACTTTTGAAAGCATTACGCTTGGAACAATCAATTTACTAGAATCTATTCGCTTTATCAATCCAAAAATACGTTTTTACAACGCTGGATCGAGCGAATGTTTTGGGGATACTGGTAATGAAGCAGCAGATGAAAATACTGCTTTTAGGCCAACCAGTCCTTATGCTATTGCAAAAGCGGCTGCTACATGGCAGGTGGGTTTATACCGAAAAGCTTACGGACTATTTGCCGCTACCGGAATCTTATTTAATCATGAATCACCGCTACGCCCAGAACGTTTTGTTACCAAGAAAATAGTTGCAGCTGTTTGTCGAATTGCCAATGGCAGCAATGAGAAGCTCGAGCTTGGAAATATTGATATAAGACGCGATTGGGGTTGGGCTCCGGAGTATGTTGATGCGATGTGGCGAATTCTTAATATTGAGAGGCCAGAAGATTTTATTGTTGCTACAGGAACTACTCAAAGCCTAAGAGATTTCTTGGGTGCTGCATTTGAGTCTGTTGGTTTGGATTGGCAAAAACATACAATAATCAATAAAAATTTGATGAGACCATCAGATCCAGTAGAGATTTCGGGGCGACCCAACAAAGCGGCTCAATATTTATCATGGGAGCCAAAAGTTAAGGGCTCTGAATTAGTCGGTATGTTGGTTGAGAGTCAGATGAAAAATGATCGTTCCGTTTGTATTAAATAGTTTCTATTAATTTGGCATAAGTAATATTTGTGAATATTCTTCTAACTGATGGCGCTGGATATATTGGCAGTCACACTGCAGTCGTGCTATCCCAAGATGGTCACGAAGTAGTACTACTCGATAATTTTTGTAATAGCGATCAAGGTGTTTTGGGGCGGCTCGAGAATATCTCAGGTAAAGAATTTTCTTGTATCAAGGCAGATGTGCGTGAAACAGATGTTGTTGAGAAGATTTTACGAGACCATAAGATTGATGCTGTGATTCATTTTGCTGGATTAATTACGTGATACATCGGCTAAGGTGTATATTGAAAAATTTGAATATTTTTGAGAAACCGTTAGCTTGATAGACTATTTTAAAAAAATAATAAACGTTGCAAAGTCTCATCAAGGATTTCGCCGGTATTCCCTAAACACATCCTGGTTGTTTTTTGAGCAAATAGTACGAATGTTGACCGGATTGTTAGTTGGAGTAGCGGTGGCTCGATATTTAGGTCCGGCACAATTTGGCTTATTTGGTTACGCAACAGCTTTTGTGGCGTTGTTTGGTTGTATTGGCAAGTTAGGTTTGGATAGTATTGTTGTTCGCGATATTGTAAATGAGCCATTTCGCCAAAATATTTTAATGGGGACAGCATTTCAATTAAAACTACTTGGGGCTATTGTTATGCTTGCCGCAATTGGTATTGCAACTATCTTTACTTCCAATGATGCAACAACAAATATATATATTTTTATTATCGCTAGCGGAGCAGTTTTTCAGTCAGTCGAAGTGATTGATTTTTATTTTCAGGCAAGAGTTTTATCAAATATTGTTGCAATTTGTAAATTATTTCAACTCTTCATATCAACAATAATAAAAATTTACTTAATAGCTATTTCGGCTGATTTATTTTGGTTTGTATTGGTTAGCTTGATCGATCAAGTCACTCTTTCGGTTGCTCTTTATGTGGCTTACCGCCAACAAAATCTTGCTAGATTCTTTAATTATTTTAAATGGGCAGTTGGTGTGAAGATGCTGAAGGAGAGTTGGCCATTAATTTTGAGTGGGTTGGTTATTACGGTCTATATGCGCATTGATCAAATCATGATTAAAGAGATGATGGGCAATACAGAGGTAGGCATCTACACGGTAGCTATTAGATTAAGCGAGCTCTGGTATTTTGTCCCCATACTTATCACCAATTCCTTATTTCCTTCAATAATCAATGCAAAAAAAGTGAATAGCAAGCAATACTATTCCCGCCTACAGAAAACTTTTACTTTTTTGGTCTGGATTGCAATTTTTATTGCAGTGATAATGACTTTATTAGGCGATTGGATGATTTTCTTTCTGTATGGAAGTGATTATGAAGGAGCTAGTCAGGCTCTGATGATCCATACTTGGGGTGGTGTATTTGTGGCAATGGGCGTTGCTAGCTCTAGTTGGTACATTGGTGAGAATCTACAGCATTACGCATTTTATAGAACGGCATCTGGAGCAGTTTTAAATGTGGTCTTAAATTTGGTCCTTATACCAAAATATGGTATTTCAGGAGCAGCTATTGCAACTGTTTTTTCTCAATGCATGGCCGCTCTATTGTTTGATTTACTCACGCCAAAAACTAGAATAATTTTTAAAATGAAGATAATGGCAATTTTATTTGCTGGATTTTTTACAAGGAAAGCTAATGTATAGGTTTATTAAAAACTTTTACCTTATACTATTTGGTGGTAAATTTTTCTTCAAGCTTAATAAATTATTATATCTTTTGAGTTTGCATGGTTTAGGGGTCCTCAACTACGAAGACAATAAAAAGAGCGGTGAGAATCATTTTATTTGGCATGAGCTAAAGAAGATTGACGGGGGGATAGTTCTCGATGTCGGCGCTAATGCAGGGGAATATTGTTGCGAAATTAAAAATGTAAATAATTCCTTTGATGTTTATGCATTTGAGCCACATCCAATTACTTATAAGAAGCTTCTTGAAAATACAAAATTCCATGACATAAATATTTTTAATTTAGGCGTTGGTGCTAATGAGGATACGTTAATTTTGTATGATTACGTTGATCAAAATGGCTCTGAGCACGCTTCAACTTATAGGGGGGTGATTGAGCAAATTCACAAAGGGTCGGTTGTTGAGACTAGTATCAGAGTCATATCTCTCGATAATTTTGTAACGCAATATTCAATCGACAAAATTGTACTGGTAAAAATAGATACCGAGGGACATGAGTTAGAGGTATTGAGGGGTGCAAAGCAACTCCTTAATTCGGGAAAAATTGACATGATTCAGTTGGAGTTTAATGAAATGAATGTCATTAGCAGGGTTTTCTTTAAGGATATCTGGGACTTTCTGCCTAATTATGATTTTTATCGGATGCTTCCAGATGGACTTATTCAAATTAAAAGCTACCAGCCTTTATTTTGTGAGATATTTGCATACCAAAATATATTACTGAAATTGAGGAAGTAATGAAAAATAAAATCCTCATCACTGGTGGCGCAGGTTTCTTAGGCTCACACCTTACTGAAAAGCTGCTTAAAGAAGGTAATGAAGTTTTAGTAGTTGATAACTTCTTTACGGGTACTAAGCAAAACTTGATGTTAAGTTAGAAGATATGGGTGATATATATTTTGTCTAATGCCCTGACGGCCCCAGTACTTTTTTTGGTCTTTAATCGGCCAGAAACAACCGAACAAGTCTTCGATGTAATTAGACAGGTAAAGCCTTTACGTTTATATATTGCCGCTGATGGACCTCGAGAGGGTTTGGAGCATGAGGCTGAGCGCGTCTCAAGAGTGAGGGCAATTGTTGCTAAAGTTGACTGGCCTTGTGAGGTAAAGACATTATTTCGGGATAAGAATCTCGGCTGCAAATATGCGGTTAGCGAGGCTATAACTTGGTTTTTTGCTCAAGAGGAAATGGGGATTATTCTTGAAGATGACTGTTTGCCAAGCATAAGTTTTTTTGAGTTTTGTCAATACTTTTTACATAAATATAAAGACGACAAAAAAATATGGATGATCAATGGGTTTAACCCAAGATATCCTGGAGCTTCAAGCTCAGAGTACTTTTTATCGCAGAATCCGAGTGTATGGGGTTGGGCATCCTGGCGTGATAGATGGGATAAATATGATGCGGAAATGTCTTTTTGGTCGAGGAATTCAGAGCTCATTCTAGATGCTAAAGTTCCGATTTATGTCTATCAACACTACAAGAATGCATTCGAAAATACAAAAAATGGGTTAATTGATACATGGGATTACCAATTAACATGTTTGATTCTCATAAATGGCGGATTTGTTATTAAGTCATACGCGAATCTAATAAAAAATATTGGTGTTTTAGGAACTCATTCGAATAAAAATTCACCCAATCATAATTTAGAGCTGGGTGAATTTTATTTTCCCGAGCAAGAGTTTGATGGATCTCAATTGGAAATTAACGAAGATCTCTGGTTTTATGAAAAAAATCTAAAAAAAAGCGGTATTGATATATTCTTATTGAAACTTAAGCAGCTAATAAAAAAGTATATGTATATGAAATTTTAATGGAGTAAATGATAAATTGGGTTAAATTTTCTAAAAACCGAGTGGACTCGGATTCATATTTTTTTGTGTTAATGCTAACTATTAGAGGTGTAAAAAATTAATAATTGGGCAAGAGAGTTTATAGAGGTTGTAACTGAGCATATCAATAAACCCAGTCAAACTATTGGAATTTACGACTCATCACCTTTGCGAAGAAGCTTTTACAATGACGCCTCCTCCAAACCCTTTCTTTTTATTTTTTCCTGCTAACCAAAGGGGGTATATTCACTGCAAATGCTGAATATATGTCATGAATTATTCCGTCAATGGCCCCTAAGATAGCAATAAGTTCTGATTTAGCTTTAGACAGCTACCATGAACTAATGGATCATCAAAAGTCATTTTTAAAAAGAATGTTAAGAACAATAATTTCTAAAGATAGTGAATCTTATGCGGGCGCATATATTTATCTTTTTATAAATAATTAAATTATGTATCATCTTGTCACTTTCGCAGACAGTCGCATGAAATCTTCAATGTCAAGGCTTAATGAGCAGGCACAGGCATTCCATTTTTTTAATAAAATTCATCTTTTTGATGAAAACAATCTTCCCAAAGCCTTTAAGGAATGTTTTAAGCAAAAACTCATATTAGGTTCTCGTGGATTTGGCTATTGGTCATGGAAGCCGAATTTAATTTTACACATCTTAAATCAGATGGATGAGGGTGATAGCTTACTTTACATTGATGTAGGTTGCCATCTTAATATTAGAGGAAAAAAACGCTTAATTGAGTATTTCGAAATACTTGAAAAAACAGGCAATGGAATGCTTGCATTTCAAGCTGATCAACCGTGTCCGGAAAACTCTTCTTTGGTCTATGATGGAAGGAGATTATTTGATCAGCCCAATTATGCATGGATCAAAGGGGATCTTTTAGATTATTTTAATGCAAGGAATAACCAAGCCGTTACGCATTCTCAAGCTATTGGTGCAGGGATTATTTTTTTTAGAAAATGCAATGATGCAATGAATGCTGTGGAAGAGTGGTGCTCAATTACGTTAAATCATTTTGATCTTATAGACGATTCGCCCTCACTATCTTCAAATTTACCAGGGTTTATTGAGCACAGGCATGATCAAGCATTATGGACTCTTCTTTGCCTGAAATATAAGGTAAAAACATTATCTGCATATGAGTATTGGTATCCACATATAAACGATTGCGGTAGATTTAGGCCTGATTGGAAGAGTTTAGATAATTATCCTATCCATGCTAAGCGTGATATTAAACTGAGAAAATTTCATAAAATAATTGGTTACGTTAATCGGGCATCAAAAAAATTGTTACGCTTTTAGATCGCTCACGTAATTAAATTATTGGATTTAATGAGGAGTAATAGCCCTAAAATTTTTACATAACAGCAGAAATATTATTTATAAACTCTCTATTTTTTCTGGGAAGCTCATTAAATAATAAGTAAGAATAAATTTTCTCCTTTCGATTTTTTTGACTAAAGGGTGTAATTTGCTTTCAAGGTAATATTTTTAAATAGACAATACACTGAAAAATAGAAATTATGAATAACTGCCCTATTTGCAATACAAAATTACATTTTGCATTTAATGCAAAAATTCTACAGACCCATCGGATCTCATATTTTCAATGCCCTAATTGCGAATTTTTGAAAACTGAAGAGCCCTTCTGGCTTGAGGAAGCTTATAAAAGTGCTATCGTAGATGCAGATACAGGGCTAGTACATAGAAATATTAAAATTTCAAAAAAGCTGGCTGGAATCCTATATTTTATATTGGACAAGAATGCCTCTTATTTGGATGTTGCAGGGGGGTATGGAATGTTGACCCGATTGATGCGTGATTATGGATTCCATTTTTATTGGTCGGATCCTTATTGCACGAATGTGCTCTCAAAAGGTTTTGAGCATACAGTTGAATCTGCCCTAAATTTTGAAGCTCTGACCGCCTTTGAGGTGCTTGAGCACATCGAAAAACCAATTGAGTTCTTGGAAAAATTAATTGTTGAGCATAGTTGCAAAACTATAATATTTTCAACTGAACTTTATGAGGGGGCGATTCCTAGCGAATTATGGTGGTACTACGTATTTAATGAGGGTCAACACATTTCATTTTATACGAAAAAAACACTTAGCATAATCTCAAAAAATTTAGGATTATATTTTTACTCTATAAATGGCGTTCATTGTTTTTCAAAAGAACCAATAAATAAATTTTTATTTAGATTGGTCACAGGTAGATTTGCAGAATTAATTTCGAAATATGTTAAACGTCGAATCAACTCCTTGACATTATCTGACCACCAGTCTTTAGTAGACAAAAAAATTATATGAAGGTTCTAATCGATCCACAAATATTTTCGGCGCAAAAGTACGGCGGAATATCTCGATACTTTTGTGAGCTTGTAAGGTGCATTTCAGGGTTTGAGGGGATTAGTGTTGGGATTGTAGCGCCACTTTATATAAATGCGTACATTACCAGAATAAATAGACTTAATTTAATTGGGTTTCGATCGCCAAGTTGCATTGAAAAATTTAGATCAAGATTCTTCAAATTTATAATACGGTTTTTTGGATTATTAGTTGGCGATATCCTTTTAAGATTACATACTCCTGATATTATTCATGAGTCATACTATCTTCCTTTTGGTTTGGGTTCAAAAAAAACAAAACGAGTTCTAACGATTTATGACATGATCCATGAGAAGTTCCCTGATCAATTTTCTGCGTCGGATAAAATTCGTAGGTATAAAGCAATTGCTGCTAAGCGTGCCGACCACATAATTTGTATTTCTGAATCTACGCGTAAGGATGTCATTGAGATATTAAATATTGACCCCAGTAAAATTTCTGTAGTTCATTTGGGGTTTAACATACCCCAATTGATACCTGTTGATAATATTTTTAATTTTAATAATATCCGAAAACCATTTTTACTTTTTGTCGGAAATCGATCTGGATATAAAAATTTTATTGGATTATTAAATGCCTTTACAAAATCAAATTTATTGAAGTCGGATTATCAATTAGTATGCTTTGGTGGGCCCCCTTTTGATAATGATGAGAACCTGGTAATGAATGTGTTAGGGCTAAAAGTAGGGCAGCAAATTTTACATTTTTCGGGCGATGACGATTTATTGTTTGAATTTTATAGACGTGCGCAAGCATTCATTTATCCCTCTTTGTATGAGGGTTTCGGCATCCCTCCGCTCGAGGCTATGGCATGCGGATGCCCGGTGATTTGCAGTAATACTAGCTCTATGCCTGAGGTGGTTGGGGATGCGGGTAAATTTTTTAATCCTTACGATATTAAGGCTATGAGTTTGGCCATTGAAAATATAGTTTCCTCTAAATTCAGGATGGATTGCTTGCGTGAACTAGGTAGGGATAGACTGCTTAAGTTCTCTTGGGAGAGCTGCGCCCTTGAAACCGCAAAAATTTACAAAAATCTACTATCAAAAGACTACTAATTCACGCAGTTATTTGGGCGGGAAAGTTTTCCATCAAAAAAAATTATGAAATGTATCGTATAGATAATATTGGGTTTATTGTGAAGGCACTTAGTGTATGAAAGTTCAGATTACGTTAATTACAGCAACATATAATGCTCAGGAGCGTTTTCCTGCATTAATCGCATCTATTAGAGCTCAGACTTGCAAAGATTTTAGATGGATTATTTCTGACGGTGGCTCTACAGATGACACCTTATCTATTATCAAGACTAATAATGATATAGTTGATTTATTACTAGAAGGGCCAGACTTTGGTATTTACGATGCCTTAAACAAAGCAATTCAGAGGGTTTCTACACCTTATTATCTTGTGGCTGGTGCCGATGATACTTTGGATCCAAGAGCTATCGAATTGTACTCAGAAGCAGCTAAAAATAGTTATTCCGACATTATTTCTGCAAAAGTTGTGACAAATAATTTTGGTGTTTTGCGACCCTTACGTGGACAATATTGGCGTTATGGGCATTTGGCTTACGTGTCCCAGCATTCAGTTGGATCTTTAATTAAAACATCCCTGCATGACAGAGTTGGTTTATATTCAAAATATTATCCTATAGCTGCTGATAGATATTTTTTGATCAAGGCCATAAAAAATTATGGGAGCGAGGTTGAAGCTAAGGACTTTATAGCTGGGGTTTACTCTTGTGAGGGGCTATCAAGCTCAAACCATTACGAAGCCTTGCTTGACATATTTAAAGTTGATTTTGCACTTGCAAAAAATCCACTTACTGTATCATTATATTCTCTCATTAGATATATTATAAATATCCCAAAATTTAAAAATAAAATTAAAAATATATTATATTAATTTATTTAAATTATTTATATTTAATAGAAANTTGATTATAATTAATAATTACTATAATAATAATTTAACAAAAAGTTTTAATAATGCTATAGTTTTAAGAATAATAATTATTTTTGTTATATTTATACCTACACTAGTTTATTACCTTGGGTATTCTACATCCATGACCCTTGGAACTTCGATAGTGTATATTTTATTATTAATAATTTTCTTCATTAAATTTAGATATATATTAGTTAAATCAATACACAAAATTGCATTTTTTGGGCTATTCCTAGCTATATTTATTTTTTTCCATTCTATAATAGTGGGAAATTCTAATCAATTTGATTATGAAAGATGTTTATTATCTATAATTCCGCTTGAGCTAGTTATTTTAAGCGGTTTTTCTCTCTCTAAGGTTTTACTAAATCAGAACCAATTACTTATTGATCGTATAGCTTTTCAAATATGCTGGATCTTTATATTAATTGGATTTCTTTCTATAATAGGTTTTGAGCCCCCTAGTTTGGCCGTTTATTCTAAACCTGTTTTTCCCTTTAGCGAGCCCTCTCTTTTCTCGCTTGCCTTTTTACCTTTTTTAATGTACTGCACTTTACGTAGTAGCAGCTTTTTAAAGATCCTATATTTTTCTGTTGGCCTGTTAATTTCAATTTACTTGCAGAGCCTTACAATGCTTGTAGGAATATTTATTATAGCTATATTATGTATTAGATTTGATTTTAGATACATTATGGTTGTTCTTTTTACCATTTTATCAATAATGTTTCTTGATATTGACTATTATTACTATTATGATAGATTAAATTTTCTAGATAATAAATATAATTTATCTGCTTTAGTTTACTTGCAAGGATGGCAACTAATGGTTGAATCATTGTCAAATTCTTGGTTTTTTGGTATTGGTTTTCAACAATTAGGTGTTCATGGGACCTCGGTTGAGGCTGCAGAATATATAAGGGGAATTATTGGGTCCGATCTTAATATTCTTGATGGTGGTTTTTTGCTTTCTAAAATTATTAGTGAGCTAGGCATATTTGGAGCTTTCATAATATTAATTTATATGCAATTAACTTGGGCTGCTATCAAAAATATACATACAATGACTAAAGGTGATATCAATACCCCTTATATTCTTATTTTATCAAATTCAATATTACTAAGCTTTTCCGTAGAGTTGCTTATTAGAGGACAAGGCTACTTTACAGGATCTTCGGTCATGCTAGTCTTTGCATTAACGACAATATATTNATTAAAAAATAAAGATTTATGATCTTCTCTTGGTTATTACTATTTTTTGTACCTACCACCTTAATTTAATTGCTCTCAATACTATTATTTATAATCGAATATTCATCTCCTTTACTGGGTAAGGTCACTTATGAAAATAAGCATAATTACTGCAACTTATAATTGTGCAGATACCATCAGGGATGCTTTAGACTCGGTTGCTATTCAAACATATGTTGATATTGAGCATTTAATTATTGATGGTCAGTCTAATGATGAAACCCTGAATATAGTTCGTGAGTACCCAAGCTCTAATATCATCCTCATATCTGAGCCGGATAATGGAATATATGACGCTTTAAATAAGGGTATTAAATATTCGACGGGAGATATTATCGGATTTTTACATGCTGACGATATTTTTCAAAGCAATGAAATTATAAAAAAAATATCTAATGTTTTTTCTAATTCATCAGTTGATGCTGTATATGGTGATCTGGTATACGTGAGACAAGATGATGTTACAAGAGTTGTTAGATATTGGCGATCCGGATGCTATGGTAAATCCTCTTTTGCACAAGGCTGGATGCCACCGCATCCAACTTTTTATGTAAGACGCAAAATTTACGAGAAATTTGGGTGTTTTAATATCAAATATCATATTTCTGCTGACTATGACTCTATGCTTCGATTCTTGGCAGTTGGTGCGATCAATGCAGCATACATACCAGAGGTTTTGGTGAGAATGAAGGTTGGCGGGATTAGTAACCGCTCTTTTTCAACAATCCTACGTAAGTCTTTTGAGGATATAAGAATTTTACATGTCAATCGAGTCGGTGGAATATTGACGCTCTTACTAAAGAATCTATCTAAAGTTAAGCAATTTTGGATGAGGTAGGTAGCTTTATTTATTCGTAAAGTGCCGGCATTCACTCTTTTCCATCTATGATTGGTTAATTTTACTATCGTAGATCAGGTATGTTCACCATAGCCGATTACACTAAATCCAGCCAGTTAGGCGTTTTAAATTTCACGATTCTGGAATAGAGCCAAATATACAAAGCTATAAACGTGAGCGATGAACCCATGAGAAGGGAGGCCGAATGCCACCAAAGAATTGCTGGGGTAATGCTCAGACCCGTCAAAGCCCAGAGGTATGGAGCAGTTCTAGAATTGATCAATAAAGCATTACTATTCAGATGTTTACTCATTAAAACACGACGATAAATAAGTGTATGAAAGTGAATTCCATCAGGCATGCCAGGATTTTTATTTTGATGAATCTTGCGCCGATATATTGAAAAAAGCGTCTCGAGGATGGGGTAGCCATTTACTAATAATGCAAACCAAGCGGAAATCTCTGAGTGCCTAGCCACTAGTAGTATCGAGATGACAGCAATACAAAAACCAATTAAATATGCGCCACCGTCACCTAAGAAAATTAGTCCCCGTGGATAGTTCCAAATAAAGAAACCTAGAATCGCTCCAATCACTATAAGGCTTAAAGATATGATTTGAAAATCTTGCACCTTAAAAGCAACGTATGAAATGGCAATCAATGTAAGGATGCCGACCATGCTAGCCAGGCCATTAAACCCATCAATTATATTGTAGGAATTAGCAAGGCCCGTTATTGCAAAAATGGTGAATGCAATACCAAAAAAAGGAATTAAAAATAAATAGTCAAGAAGGAGGATATCTATACGGGTAATTTGTATTTGAAATAAGTGGGTAAACAGGCCTGCTGAGAGTGCAGTAAAAATTAGCCGAAATTTCACCCCAATATTTTTGGTAACATCCTCTAAAAAACCAATGGCAAATGTTGGTATAGCGCAAAGGAGAAGCAGTTTGAGAATTTCAAAACTAGCAGATTGTTGGATATAAAAAACGACAAGTCCTGCTACCAATCCGAAGGCAATACTCAAACCACCAATGCGTGGGACTGACTGCGTATGAAATTTTTGGGGGCCATCTAAATTGTGGTCGTGACTTAAATCATGGTGTAAATGCTGGCTTCGTAAAATCAGCAAGGTTTTCAAAAACGAGGCAAAAAAAGCAGCGATAAGTCCAATCATCCAGTGATTATAAATTCTAAACAGATCTTTATATTGCTGGCTAACTACTTTTCTAAAAGTATTTTGAGCCGCTCTGATTGAGAGCAAGCCCCCTTTTTTGAAATATCCATTTTTTCAGGGCATTTATCACTATTTTTAACCCTCAATGAGGGTTGTGCTGTGTCTACACTATCTGTATTTTCAAGGGCTGCGGCTTGGATATTAGCCTGGAAAACCTTATTTGAGCTTTCCGGGTTTAGGCTAATTTCCCCAATAACTAGCCCAAGACCAATTTTCGCGCATTGCAAAAGCGTCTTATGACGCAGCATTCTTCTGGGCATGTGTTGCCAGATTTCTGACTCCCTTTTTACTTCGGCTAGATATTTTCTAACCGTGATTGGTAGGCTTTGATCTGCTCGATAGATGGTACATTCCATCCAGATTGGTAATCCATTCTCCAGTTCTGGAGAGATAGCAAATGACAGACCTGCAAAAGCGGGATGTCTGTGAATCATCCGAATCCAACCATCGATACTGATATGAACTTGCCAAGATTCATCTTGGGATTGAAGCAGCAGGATTTCATCCCTAGGGGTTAAGTCCTATGGGTTTAAGGAACAATACTTGAAAACAAGTACTCAAAAAAGATTGCCAGGTGCACTGCGCCTTGCAATACCGTAGTTTTACCCATTGATAGTGTTAACCCACCGACAAAGATACTTAAAAAGAGTAGGGTAATGTTCAGAGTACTAATACCGAGACTGAGCGGTAAATGAAACCAAATTGCAATGGCTGCTACTGCCGGAATGGTGAGACCAATGGTGGCTAGTGCTGATCCTAAAGCTAAATTCAGACTACTTTGCAGGCGATTGGCTTTGGCAGCTCTGAGCGCTGCAAAGCTCTCCGGTAATAACACCAAAAGCGCAATCGCGATACCCACAATCGTTTTAGGTAGGCCTGCAGCGCGCACGCCCGATTCAATCGCAGGAGAGAGCGCTTTAGCCAGGCCAACCACGAGCACCAAGCAAATGATGAGTAACGCTAAACTCGTAAGCGCTTTGGCATTGCTAGGCTTTTCTGCATGAACGTTTTCATTACCCTGAGCACTCTTGGCTTGTGGCAGATAGTAGTCGCGATGCGAGACCGATTGAAAGAATAAAAAACCGCCATACATCACAAAGCTCGCAATACCAGCAAAGGCCAGTTGGCTGGTTGTAAAGTCCGGTCCCGGTGTGCTGGTAGTGACAATGGGCATCACTAAAGTAAAAGTGACTAAAGTAGCTAGGACGGACAAAGAAGAAACAGCCCCTTCTTTGCGAAACCCCATCTCATAGTGTTTGCGACCACCAATAAAGATGCATAAGCCAATGACGCCATTAAGAATAATCATCACCGTGGCAAAGACCGCATCTCTGGCAATAAACTCAGAGCCCTCATGACCGGCTAACATCATTGAGGCAATCAGCGAGACTTCAATCACAGTCACCGCTAAGGCCAAAATCAAAGAACCATAAGGCTCTCCCGTTTTATGGGCAATGACTTCAGCATGATGCACGCTGACTAATACCGCGCCAATGAGCGCAATGCTCAGTAACGCAATGAACCAAGTTTGACTCAAGAGGGAGAGCAGTAAAGCGGGCATAATGTCCTTAAATTGACCAATGGTTAAAGCTTATCTTAATCGCAACCTTTTTATTGTTTATTTCCAATGAAAGCCCTCATTCTCTTTGGCCATGGTGCCCGTGATGTTCGCTGGCGCGAGCCGTTTGACCGCTTGGCCGATCTTTGGAAAGCCCAGCATCCCAAAACGCCAGTAGAGCTCGCCTTTTTAGAAATGATGCAGCCTTCTTTATCTGAAGCGATTGCCAAGCTAGTAGGGCTTGGCGCTGCTCAAATCACTGTCGTTCCTGTCTTCTTTGGACAAGGCGGCCATTTGCGTAACGACTTTCCAGTGCTACTAGAAGAGTGTCGTCAACAATACCCAGCTGTCACCTTAAGCACGACGCCGGCGGTGGGTGAGGACTTGGCGGTGTTGCAGGCCATCATCGATTTTGGAGC
>JGI26470J50227_1000355_pt1 | contig 19767 bp, 26 predicted proteins | sample FreactTroBogLake_FD_50227 | JGI IMG/M metagenome (IMG submission 50227) | reverse complement strand
CCCCCTAGCGATACTTGCAAACATCTCTTGCAAAGTTTTGGCTTGCCAGCGCTGTGTTTTCTTAGATCTTTTAGGCATCTGAAGGCCAAATTTGAATAAGGTAACTATTCTTAGAAAACTGATGGACTGCAAATATGTTAGGAATCCCTACAAGCCCGTCTGGTGCATTATTTTTTATTGCATTGAACTCTTCCTCATTTACTTCGTAAAGAGGGCTAGAAACGCCGTTATCAACGGCTGTTACTTGAAATTTGAGCGCCATTTTCCACACTTTTTTTGAACGTTAATCGGATCAATACTGACTACTTCTGAACATAAATAAACTTGGGGCTGAATACACCAATCAACCGCAACCTTCATGAGATTTACGACCGCTATGACAATCAAAGTGGTAAAAACCACCTTAAAAAACCTCATTTCTCTTGTGCCTCCCAGTTAATGCAACCAAATTTAGGGCCAACATGAACTCCAGCGCTATATCCTTCGTAATCCCAAGGGATTGCTCTGTCAATTAAGATTGGTGCGCCATAAGCCATCAAGCGCATTTACCATCATATTCATAACCTTTTGGTTCATAAGAATTTGGCGGAGTGTAATAAGTGCATTTGTCGCAAGTATTCATTTCTCTTGTGCCTTTCCAATATCTATTGCAGGAATATCTACCCATTCCCCATAGGCTATGCCTACCGAATACTCCTCTTTCCATATTTGCCACCATTTAGATATTTTGGTTTGTTCTTCATAAACATATCGCCATTGTGCAAGGTATTCATATTGCATTGCCGTTATATCAGCATAGGAGGATGGCACTAATCTTTTAGCCAATCTGTATTCTTTTGTACGCATTATTTCTCTTGTGCCTTTCTTATATACACAGGAACTTCTACAAGATGAGCATACTTTTTTGCGTTGTCAGTAGTTGTTATTAAACATTTATTTCCTTCAGGTGTTACAAAATAATTACCTAAATCAATAAACCTGTTATTAACAAAAACAACACACATTGCACCTGTATTTTTAAAGTTCATTTCTCTTGTGCCTTTCTTAGTATTGCTCTAGCAAAGTCAATCACTAGTTTGTATTCAGAATAATGAAACTTATCTGCTGCCATCTTTAGTATTTCCTCATCTGTTAGTGTCTTTGCTGGATGGGTGTAGAGTGGAATTAACTCATAATTCCATCTTTGTTCAGCATAATAAAATTTGGTATGTTCAACCTCATCAGGAAAAACAACATCACCACCATATTCTTGTTTTGTTTTAAACATCCACGCTACTGGTTCATTGTCAGCTTCTTGCGTAAAGTCAGATAGTCGTTGAAGTGCAGCTTCCTTTTTCAACGCCTCAATTTCAGCTTGTTGCTGGCGTAGCATGGTGGCTATTTCTTTTTGATAAGCACAACAAGCATTTTCTGCCATATCAGCTAGTTCATTTGCGTTCATTCATCGCTCCTCATCGGCCACTCTGCATACATAATCGGCTGCCCTACAATATGCTCTTTACCTGTTACTGCAGCAATAAATTCATTAGGCTTGACTTTGGCGTAGTTTCCATTGATTACTTTTTCGTAGTCACCAAACTTATTCTCAAACTGGGCAATCATCATATCTGTCGCAGCAATAGAATTATCTTGTGCCCTCACTTGCCGTTTCAACGCCTCTATTTCAGCTTGTTGCTGGCGTACAAAGTCTGCAGCTTTCTTTTTGTTGTAATTGATGTCATTGAATCTACTGTTTTCCATGTCATCAGCTAGTTCATTTGCGTTCATTTAGTTGTTTTCCCTAAAGCATATTTATCGTTTTCAAAACAATGAAAACTTACTGCGTGAAATGTTAAATTACCAGGTATAGCATTTAGGTTAGCTTGCTCTATAAGCCACAAAGTTAAGCGTGCTGCAAAATACACATCATTATGAAAGTGCCTTAATGCATCGCAGCTACGCATTGGATAATAACAATGGAGCATACCATCACGCAAAATAAAATGCCAACCTAAGGTGCATGGTACACGTTCATTACGCAAAGCAAACAAGCCGTCTTTTTCCCACCAAATAGGTAAAAATAATTGACGACTTGTTGGATCACGTTTAAGTAACTCTAATAAAAAGAAAAGATTCTTGTACATACGTTCTGGATAAGTGTGACTAAACTTTCCATTTTTTAAGCTTTCTTCATTACCTTTTAACCATTTAGTATGACTTGGCGGAGGATTTAAAGGAAGTCCACTAACACGTTCTTCAAAGTGTTCATCTGCCCACGGTAGCATTGGCTTACATTGTTCAGTGATTTCTTTAATTGTTGCAGGTATTCGTGCTTCAAAACTAGCATTAAGGATTTCTAAAAAAGCAGGAGGATCTTCAATCCCCTGCCAATTAGCTGTATAAACTAATTTACCAAAACCATGAAGTTCTTGGCGTAAGTTTTTAATAGCTTTATCTAACATAGTTATTCCTACTTAAATTTAAGTTCTTGGTATTCTTTTACGTAATTAGATTCTTGCTCATAATGAATGTTTCTAGCTTCTTGCTCTTGTTGCAATTGATTAATAATTGTTTCCAAAAGCAAATCATCACAATCTAATAACTTATGTTTATAAATAATGCTCGCTGCAGTTTCTTCTGCATCGGCCATTCTTTCATCGTAGTTATAAAGCAAATGTAAATTACTTTTCATTTGACACCACCTTTGCTTTTACATCGATGATTACATCTCCATGTTTGCTAATATGATGAATGCCCCCAGATTCTTTTGCTTTAATAAGATCTCTTTGCACCCATTTGGAAAATGATTCTTGCCAAGCTTCTGCATCACGATCTGCTCTTGCATTAAATTGATTTCTATTGAATTGATTCATTTGATTTCCTTTATTTAAGTTATGTTGTACTACACTAGTAGTATATCACAATTTATTAGGAATGTCAATCTTTTTTTGCCACAATATGAAATAGTTCATTTATTTTTTCAAGATTATTGAATAATTTGTAATTGAATCCCAAGCCAATTAAAATTTTTGACCAATACACTTGCAGTGGACTTAGCTTACCTTTCTTTGCCTTTAGTTCAACAAAGATTGCTGTGCCTCCAGGGAGTAATATTAGTCTATCAGGTATACCAACATAACCCACTAACTTTAAGCATTTACCCCCACGCTTTTTGACTTCAGCTATTAAATACTTTTCAAGAGTACTTTCTCTCACTTTTTATACCTTGCTGCGACCTCGCCTTCGGCAGCTAAGGGTAAACCTTGAGCCCAATCTGGTAACACGCATAGCTGCTCAATAAAGTCCCCTATTGAGCCAGTATTTTTATTTACCATTGCTACTGCTTCGTCATGGCAATGCAATATGATTGGGTAACCGTTTTCTTCTGCAGTTAACATACCATTGACTAAAAGATCACGAGCAACAGCTTGGCAAATGTTTTGGGTAATAAGTCCGCCATATAAGCCTTCGGAAACCGGTTTGCTATTAAAAAAGCCAGTAAATCCTACCTTTTGTGTTCCCCAGTCAGTTGTAATTAACCGTGGTTCATAAAAGCTTAAACTACGGCCAGAAGGTAAAGTAATTTTTAAGAATTTTCCGTTAATGCTAAATAAACATTTGCCTGCTTTAACAGTTTGTTTTGTAGTAATTGCTTTAACCGCAGCAAAGTCAACACGCTTCCAATAAGCAGCAATCTTAGGTACAGACTCCCGATATAAACCGATAATCCGATCAGCTTCCGACATCGGAACGTCGACTCCGAAATCTTTGCATCGATCTCTGAATCTTTTTGGGCCCATAGAATAACCCGCTCCGAGTATAACTTGCTTACCAAAAAACCGTTTATGGTTATCAATTTCTTCAAGGCTACAATTGTAAATAGAAGCCGCCATTTTTTTATAAACATCTTCACCTTGTTCATAAGCCTCCAATAAAAACGTTTCATCAGCAAGCCAAGCTAATACTCTTGCTTCAATAGATGAATAGTCAGCAATTAAAAAATGGTGCTCCTTAGTTGCACAAATAAATCCCCGCATGCATTTGCTTATAGCTGTTAATGGTCTTGGATATTCTTTTAAAAATGTATTTGTATCAGCAGTGTCTAATAAATGCAATACTTTATCTTGCATTGCATCACTATCTGCTTTACCAAAGTTTTGAACTTGTACGCCACGTGCACCATATCTTCCAGTAGTGGCTGAATGGTAAAGGAAAGCACCTTTAATAGTGCTATCATTACAAACAAGTTCCAACATTTTCTTATTCTTTTTAGTTCCAACACGTGATGATTCATAACGCAGTTCTAAAAATTCTTTAACTGTTGGAGTAAGATCTTCACGTAGTATAGCTGCTTCAACTGTTCCAGCCTGTAAATTATCTAATACAAGTCCGTTATCTTTAAGCCATTCTAATACTTTATTACGTTGTGTTGCTCGTACACCAGCAACACGTAAGGATTCGTTTTCGAAATGTTCTTCTAAACCAGAAATAATTTTAGCTGATTTATGTAGTAATGCAACGTCAAGGGGTATACCTCGATCATTAACAATGAGATCGTGTAAAAATACTTTTTGTTCGTAATCTGTGAGTAAAGGTAATTGTCTATCTAATTCACGAGTAACTTCTACGTCGTCTCCACAATATTTGCTAAAGTTAACATAATCATCGCGGTTATCAATTAAATACTTACGTTTCTTATCTTTATTTGGTTTGCAGTATTTAGTAATTAATGCAGAGCCGGATTTGTTCTTTTGATGCATAAGCTTTAATGCTATAGCCATATCATCTAAACTTGGAGGTAAACCTAATGCTCTACCACGTGCTGCAGTACAACACCATTGTTCATCTTTAATTTCAGGCCAATTTAATTTAGTTCCAACATGTTTCCAAATTAGCCGTTCAAATGGAGCATTGTGGGCAATGATCCTTGCCCCTTGTTTAATTGCATCGAATAATTCAAACAACAAAAGAGAATCCGGTTCTACAATTTGTACCGGATTCTCGTCTATTGCAAAGCCAATTAATAAAATTTCAGTACTTAGATTTTCTGCATATTTATAACTACCAACCGATTTAAGATCTGCTTCTGAATATGTTTCGAAATCTAAATAAACTTTCACTTTAATTTAACGGCCTTTGTTTTACCAAGAAAAATGACCTCGACTTTACCATTGCTTAATAGAGTCTTTAAAGCCACAGAAAAACTTGCTGAACTATCTGTTTCCAAATAAGATTCATCAGTTTTGTAAAACTCCCATAGTCTTTTACGACTAAGAGTAAAGTCATCAGACTTTTTTAGCTTTTTTAAAATCCAATTAGCGAAATGTTTTTGTCGAGAATCCATTTTATTCCTCTGCGAAGTCCATCTCCGCTGAACGTTTACCCATTAATTTAGGTGCACTATTATCAGTAAGTTGGACATTGTTTAAGTAAATCGTTACACCCTTTTTAGATGCAACATCATATGCAACAAAGCCAATTGAACAACGACCTTTGCAACCAGACCAAACAGCTTCTTGTTCCAAAATAGGTTCACGATCTGCGTTAACTAAACCCGGTTTAGTAGCATTTTTAGCTTCAAAATACCATTGACCTGGGTAACGTGGTTTACCTTCAGAATCAGTTTCTGTATCACCATCTTTAATGGGATTATAAAACTTAGCTGGTTTCTTTTCACCAAAACGTTTTACTAAAGCATCGCTAATGCAGCTTTCCATTTGCTTTATTTTTTCGATAACTTTAGGATCTTTTTTATCCATTAGAAACGTAATGGAATATAAAGCTGGCTTGCTTGGATCAACACTATTTTCTTTTGGCTTATCAATAAATACCCAATTGAATGTGCCTTCGGAAGTGATCATATTGGTTTTTAATACTTTATCTGTAGTCATAATACATAACTCCTATCTATCGTTAAAAGTGATACTACTAATGTTAGCAATCTCATAAATTGTTAACAACAATCATTATACCACAAAAATTTATTTTACAGCAATTAATTTTTGTGATCCTACTTTTTCCCCAACTTGAGTAGAAAGTAAACTATTAAACTTTTCTTTTCCAAGTAGTTTTTCCATTTGGGCAACACTTAATAAACTCCGGGGGTATACTTCTTCTTCGTCGTATTCTTGCTCTAACAGAATATTAGCCACTTCTACTTCATCTGTCCAAACCCGCATTGCTCTTGCATTACCTAAAGTAAAGCCGGGAATATCAGTTCCGTTTTGCGCTTGTTCTAAAGCATAGCTTTCCACTTCGCTAATCCAAGATTTTAATTCTGGTAGACCTTTTAATATTTTAGCTAAGTCTTCAACAGTTAAATTGTCTGGTTTTTCAAGGTTCATAATGGCTCCAAAAAATCATTATTAAGATCTAACTTTGCTTGTCCTAAAGCATAGTTAGCACGGGTTTTACATACTGCATTTGCTTTACACCACCTGCAATGCTCGCCAGCTGTTTGTTTACCCCCAATAAGGTTACTAATAATAGCTTGGGTTGCTTTTTGTTCAAATTCATTTAAAATTGAATCAGTAACTACCCATTCCCGTATAGGAGTGTCACTACCTGGTTGAATAATCACTAAGCGGTATTTTTGCTTTTTACCTAAATGCTTACGTGCACTAATTGCATAACTAAGCAATTGCGGATTGTTTTCTGCTGGTATATATTGAAACCCGGTTTTCAGATCTGCAATCATAATTTCACCTGGGCTAATACCAATTAAATCGATTGTGCCACCTGCAACCTTTAACCAAGGGAAATAAATTTCGCTAAAAATTTTAGCATTAGGATGTGCTGCACCATAAGATTTAGTAAACTGAATAGCATCTTTAATCAATTCAATAAGCTCTTCGTTATCGGTTAATTCTTTAGGATCTTTATCTTGCAATAAACATTGCTCCAATAGTGCATGTGCATCTGTTCCTCTAAGAGCTGCTTTACCGGATTTAGTAGGCGGTAAACCTTTAGTAGTGAAATAGTAACCTTCGCATGCTAGCCATTTATCACTAGCAGAAGCAGAAAAGACCGCATGCTTTGGCCTATCTATAGCAATATTGTTAAAAAGTTTTTGGTAGTTAATAACTCGCATAATTTTCCTTAAATAAGTTTATTTTTCTTACCATAAGAAAGCAAAGCCGATTTACTACGTTCGGTAGTTGCTTTCTCTAATAAGTCGTTTAGTAAATGGATTGCAATGCCTGTTTGGCTATACATTAAATAAGCATCGATCATTTTAATAACTGCTCTTTGCTTCTTATTCATTTGCTTCTCTCCTTTTCTCTTCTAAAAATGATAGCATTTCTTCGTGGGTATCAAATGACATTATATCCGGACCTCTATCGAGGATCCGATCCCTTTCTGTTTCAGCTTCTATAGGATTTGCCCAGAATATCCGTTTCTTTAGCTTTTCTAAAGTCATAGTTGGGCTAATAGATTCACCTTCTTCGTCCGTGGCTAACACTAAACCTTTACCAGCAAGCATCACCGATTTGCTAAAGTTTAAATCCTCCCGCACTATATAAAAGAACTTTTGATTTTCTACAAATAAGCCTTCATCATCTATAAAGATGTAATCCCCAGCTCCTGTAATTCTTACTGCAGTGCATATTTGACAATCAGTAAGTTCATTGAGATTGTCGTGGTATTCCACCTGCGTTACTGCCTTCTTTATTGGATCGACTAAATAGCCATACATGTTATGCTCCTTTAGGATTGTTGAAGTTATTGACCAACCAATAAGCGGTATAGCCAAATAGTGCTACTGTTAATATGCTTTGGATAATTAGTGCTGTTGGGCCAAAGCAAAACACCATTGCTGCGACTAACCTTGCCATAGCTTTAACTTTGTATTGCACCACGTACTTTGTTATAGCTATTAAGGAAAGCAATATTGCCCCCCATGTATACCAAAGTGTCACTATTGCAACTATTGCCATCATTACAAAATGCATTATTGTGTTTCCTTTTAATGTAATACATAGTTAATGTATCACTTAATTCCTCATTTGTAACCCCCTTTGTCACAAAAACTTTATCACAATATGACAAAGTTTGGGATTCTTTTTTAAAAAACTATGGTATATTGGACCAACTCGTGGATGAGTTTATAAATTAAGTGAAGATCTCCGGTTTAAGCTGCCCAGCCTAAATGCATCCAACTTCTACTTGCTAGATGGGAGATCTTCACCTAATTTTAGAGCACAAAAAAATGGCTTCTGGTTAGAGAAGCCATTCAAAAAAGGAAATAACAAATGATCAAAAAGAAGATCAGTCGGGATTATACCACATGATCAGCGATAATATTAAAAACCAAAAAAGGTTCATTCCTTGGTTTCATGAAGGCGATAAAAAGATTCCTGCAGTGCCTTGGCAAGACTTTAATAACCGCAAGAAGTTCGAGGATATACAAGGCAATGTAGGGATTGTCTTTGATAAGTCTATAGATTTGCTAGTTGGTTTAGATCTTGATAATTGCATTGATAATGGAACTTATAACGCTATAGCACTAAAAGCTATAGAATTGTTTAAGCATAAAGCTTATATAGAGATTAGTGTTTCCGGAAGAGGTTTACACTTTATTTTTTATGCTGATATTGGCGTTTCTTTTAATGCTAAGCCAATTGAATACTACGAACAAGGCAGATATTTCACAATCAGTGGCAATGTGGTTCAAGAATCTACTTCTGATCCACAAGTGTGCCAAACCGAAATAAAACAGTTTCTGAAAGAGTTTTGCCCTGAAAAGCTTAGAGTTGCGGAAAGCAATGCAATAGTAAATTCAGACCCAAGTTTTGCTCCTTTACCAAAAATCCAAGCAGCTTTGAATTTATTAAATCCTGATTGTAACCGCGGAGATTGGCTAAAGATAGCTTGCGCTTTACATAATGAGTTTGAAGGATTAGAACAAGGTTTTGATTTATTTCATGAATGGAGTAGCAAAGCTACAGTTAATTACAAAGGTAAACAAGATTGCCGGTTAGTTTGGGAAAGCTTAGGTAAATACACTGGACTGCAAGTTACTATAGCCACATTGTTTAAAATGGCTAATGAAGTTAAATTACAACTTCCTGGCAATATTGAAGTGCATTTGCCTGCGGAATTTAAAAAGCGTTGGTTTACCCTAAACGATTTGCAAAATAAACTTGGTCCAATTGATTGGATGGTTCAAGATTTCTTTGAGGAACACACGCTCAGTATTATTTGGGGTGATACGCAAGCATTTAAATCGTTTATTGCTTTGGAACTCTGTTACTGCATTGCGGCTGGTTTGGAATGGCACGGCAAATCGGTTAATCAAGGCCCAGTATTATATGTATGCGGAGAAGGATCAAACGGTATAGCAAGAAGAATTGCCGGTTTGCGCCAAAAATACCAAGTTAAAGAAGATTTTCCTTTGTATGTTTCAGATGGAAGCCGGAACATTTTAGACCCTAAAGAAATAGAAAACATTTTGGAATACGGTAAATCTTTGCCACAGTTTCCTAAATATATTGTGTTCGATACATTAAACCGCAACTTTACGGGGGATGAAAATTCGTCCAAAGAAGTTGCTTTAGCTTTAGGTAATTTAGAAAAAATTACTAAAACTTTTAATTGCTCGGTAAGTTTAGTACATCATGGCGGAAAAGATGGCACAAGGATTCGTGGTTCTTCTGCTTGGCAAAATGGAGTAGATTGCCAGTACGAAGTTAAACGTAATGGAGAAACATTAGAAACCACTTTAATCGGTTTTAAGATGAAAGATGCTATGCTTCCGGAGTCATTAAATCTCCAGATGAAAATAGTTGATATTGCGGAAAACATTACAACGTTAATTACAGAACAGATAGAATACCTAACGGTTTCCGAGGAAAATAAGGCTAAAATGAGTGTTAGGAATTTGTTACTGCAACTTTTTGAGAAAGAAAAACAGGATTTGTTACTAACTGTTATTTATGAAAGATTAGTAACAAATGGAGCATCGGAAGGAGCTATCCGAAAAGAGTTGAATTCACTTGTAAATCAAGGACTTATACAGAAAAAAGGAAAAGGTTTATACGGGATATAATGATTGTTACGCGTAACAAATCAGGTAACAAAACTCAGAATGTTATTTGTTACTGTTACTATCTTTCTTAGATAGTAACAGTAACAATCTGAGCAGTAACAAACTATAGAGACTGGAGCATCATTCAGCTTCATAATTGTCCGTGGAATATAAATTAGATGAGCCAAGGTAAGTAAACACATAACCCATTTCATTACCTCCGGCTGCATATTCTCCATTCCAACCTAATTTCATGGCTAATTGCATAGCGGCTTTGGCATGTGCTTGCTCTGTATCTAAAGAATAATCATAGGGGATAGTAATTGCTTCCCTTTCAAAAGAGGTTAAAGCTTTTATCCTACTTCCTTGGTGGTTTGTAGGTTTTAAATATTTAGTAATAATATATTGCATGATTTGTCCTTTTTATTCAACATCGAATGTAATTTGCACGGGGTAAATAGTTTTAAGTTTTTCCGCAAAGATTTTTAAAGCTAAAGTTTCCATTTGAGCAACTTGTTCGGAACTGGTAAATTTTGAATCTATGTACTCTGGAGCCCAATCGCGGTTTATATTTAAAACTCCTTTACCAAAATCATTAAAAAATCTATCGGCTAAAGATTTTGCAAGAGTTTGAATTTCAGTTTGTTTCATAATTTCCTCGGTTAAAAGTTAGGGAGATTAAATAATTTCCCTAATTGATTTAAGCTATATAAAATTTATAAGCCGTAAAAGCTATGGCAGAATAAAGAATAACATCCAAAACAAAAAACATTGGAAAGTATTTTTTAGAGTTAAAACGGATTTGATTAAGTTTCATTTTGATTTCCTTTTTGAGTTAGGTTTTACTACAATTTAATTGTATCACAAATTGAAATGAAAATATACTTTTTTATCCCACGATATGACAAAGTTTAGAAAGTTTATTTATGTTATTTAGAAAATTAAAACCTCGCAAGGCAAAAACTAAACTTGCAAATCAACGCAGAAGTTTTTTAAAGTTGCGGATTTTTAATCAGTTTCATTCGTATAAAACTCGGCTAAAATTTGGGCGCAGAAAAAATATTCGGTGGTTTGAAAAAATCCATACAAAGTTTTAAAAGTTGAGATAAAATCCGTTTCGTAACAAATGTTTAGGAACTGAGAATAAATTTTCAGATTTTTCTGTGGAATTTAAAAAAGGTTAGGAAATCTTATGATTAAAGAAAAGAGCGCGAAACTTTCTAAAGCTATGAAAGGAAACGAAAATGCCGCGGTTCGTGGTGCTTTCGTTGCTGCACTGCGTAGGAAAGTGGTTCAGAATCCAGCAAAGTTAGATAAGATTATTGATAAACTATTAGATCTCGCGGAAAAAGGTGATCTTGGTGCAATCAAAGAAGTTACCGATCGTTTGGACGGTAAAGCAATCCAAGCTCAAGAAATCTCTGGACCAAACGGAAACCCAATCGAGATCGAGGAAGCAGGAACATTTGCTAAAGAGTTAATGAATAAGCTCTTAACTAAACGGCAGAATGAAACAGATAATTGATAACCGCGAACTCCCTAAGCTCCCATTGATAAAGCTATTAAAGTTTATTCAAGCTTATTAAAGCTTACTAAGCTCCTTAGTGCGGAAATGATCCTAGGTAAATCTTTAAAAATGTCACCACCACTCGGCGGCGGCGCTAGTGTATCTATTATGGTAGGTCCCGGATTTTCCTGGGTTTTTCCATCCTCATTAAAGCTTAGGTATACATTGCAATAACTTAAGATAAAATCCAAAACATTAAAAAGGAGTAAACAAATGACAACATTTACCACCGAAGATCGCATTGCTTTAGAACGCAAAGAAAGAAAACCAATGGGCTTTGCAGATATTCAAGAATTGTTTAATATTACTTTGTCCACTACGGATCCAAATTACAACCCAGCAAATGTTATAGAGTTTGTTCGCAAAGTAGAAAAATTCCACAACATTGGATAAAACCCTAAGCTCTCTTATTAAGCGGGAACTTGATAACGCTCCCAATCTAGATGTATTGCCTTTGCCGCATCGCAAAGCAATGCTTAAAAGAATGGAATGGCTGGAACAAGCAAACCCGCACCAGATCCGACCAAAAGGGGATTGGTGGAGTGTTTGGCTTTTATTAGCAGGTCGTGGTGCTGGTAAAACCAGAACGGCTGCAGAAGATTGTTGGTGGACTGCTTGGGCAGAAGAAGGCATTCGGTTCTTAGTATCGGCCCCAACAGCTGGTGACGTACGGGATGTTTGTTTCGAAGGAGAGTCAGGGATCCTGAACGTAATACCCCATGAAATTATAGCTCCTAATGGTTATAAAAGCTCCCTTGGGGAACTAAACTTAATTAATGGTTCTTTAATTAAAGGCATCCCAGCATCTGAACCTGGACGTTTCCGTGGTCCCCAATTTCATCATGGCTGGTTAGACGAATTGGCGGCTTGGGAATACCTCGATGAAAGTTGGGACATGATTCAGTTCGGTTTGCGACTTGGTGTTAAGCCTACTTTAATAGCTACCACTACGCCTAAGCCAAAAGAATTAATTATGAATTTACTAGAGCGGGATGGAGATGACGTAGCTTATGTTACGGCAACAACCTATGACAATATCCATAACCTTGCCCCAACCTTTCAAAAGCAAATATTGCAGTATGAAGGCACAACACAAGGTAGGCAAGAAATTTATGCTGAAGTATTAAATCCAGAAGAAGCGGGTTTAATGAAACGCAGTTGGTTTAAGATTTATGATGCTGACAAGCCTTTTCCAGAATTTAGCTATGTGGTTCAAAGCTATGACGTAGCAACCTCAGATAAGACCATAAACGATCCTACTGCTTGTGTAGTACTTGGCGTCTTTCGGCCAAGTCCGGATTCGGGAAATAGGGTGATGCTTATAGATTGCTGGAGCGAGCATATGCTTTATCCCGATCTCCGCAGTAAGGTTCAGGAAGAGGCTAAAGAAGTCTATGGTGATCCAGACCAATTTGGTAACGGCAAAAAGGTAGATTTAATATTGATTGAAGATAAGTCTAGCGGCATTGCATTAATTCAAGACTTGAAACAAACTTGGTTACCAATCCGTTCTTATAACCCAGGCAGGGCGGACAAAGCTACCCGACTAAATATTGTGGCCCCTATGGTTGAACGTGGATTGGTCTATCTTCCTGAAAGCTTAGAACGACGGGGGTATCCGCGAACTTGGATTGATCCTTTCCTTAGAGAGCTATGCGCTTTCCCTGAAGCTAAGCATGATGACTTTGTCGATGCGTTTAGTCAAGCGCTAAGGTTCTTAAGAGACTCAGACATTATTAGGCTAGACCACTTTGTTGATAACTCTGATATGTATGTTGATGACACTAAGCCGAAAAGAGTAAATCCATATTCTCAATAAAGTTACAAAAGCCGCGAAAAGCATGATATGATCTTTTACAAATTAACTTGGGTTTAGGCTATGACGATTCTTTATGACCAAGAAGGCAATGTTATAGGAGACGATGGGACACCGGATTCCCAATCCCCAAGCCTTGCTGAAATGAAAGCCGCTTTACAATATAAAGGCCAAATGCCATCTAACCCAAGCGGTTCAGATGTGCCATTAGTTATTAATTCCCCCGAATACAAAGCAGCTTTACAGAAAGCTCAAAATTTAAGCTCCAGTTGGGAAGACAATAGTCAATTACCTACTAAAGGCAACTATGGCCCAATGGATCTTATTAAAGCTGGTATGCAGAATATGCCAGGTGCTGGAATAGGTTCAGCTGCAGCTACAATGCTATCTGGTATGGTTGGTCAAACTGCAGGCGTCCCAGTAGGTATTGCACAGTCCATTATTAATGGTACTTACGGTACACAAGAAGGTGTTAACCAAGCACAAAATACTGCTGGACAAGTAGCTAATGCTTTAACTATTGCTCCTACATCCCAAGGACAAAGTGTTATTGATGCAGGCAACCAGTTGGTTGAAAGCATTACTGGATCGAGTATGCCAATCGTGTCACCTGGTATGGTGCATGAACCATTTAAACTTGATCCTAATGCAGGACGCGTACTTGGTGCTCAAGCTAAAATGTATAGCAATGAGCTTAAAGATTTACATACCGACTTTGCTAATGCTCAGTCTGGCGTTAAGAAAATGAATGCAGTAGGTGATTACACTATGGGCACACGACTACAAGCAGCTGCTGACGATATTGCAGATTTTGCTGCTAGGCGTAAAGCGCAAGGAAAGTCGCCTATTCCGGGTGTTCCGCAAGCACCAGTAGAAGTATTTGGTCCACAGCAAATGAATGCTGTACGTAACACTGGTCAGTGGATGCCTGTTAAAGCAGAAGATATTCCTGATGGTGCTAAAACTCATGAAATGAATGAGGAGCCTAAACTCAATAGCATAGTTAGGGCAACAAAATCTATTCCGGAAGATTATCGCCCAATAGACGTACTTTCGGAATACGTTCGACATTATATTGAACCAAATGAAAATAATGCTGGTCATGAAGCCATTTTTGATGCTTGGCGTAACTTTTTAAAAGAAAAGAAAAGGGAAATGTATCCCAATGCTCCATCTGAAAGTGCAGTAGAACAAGCATTTTATTCAAGAGGTAATGAACAACAAAAAGCTCCTTTAGTAATACAATGGATAGATGAGTTTGCTAAAAACCCTAAAGTAAAAGAACTTGCCCGTGTTACTGGACTTAAACCTTTACCAGATATTGAAGAGTTTGAAAAAAGAAGGCAGACAGCAAATAATTGGTCCGACAAAACATTTGTTAAGCATATTACTCGTAATGTTGGTACTGCAGACGATCCATTTATTAATTTATCTAAATCAGGTATTACTTTTAAACCTGCTCAAAGAATTATAGAAGAAGGCGGACAACCTAATGCTACTTATTGGCCAGACGATGCATTACAACAACTTAGAGTTGCTAATGGTAAGCATCCTTTTGGGGAAACTTATCCAGCTTTAGAAGCTAAAAAAGCTGAAGTAGATAGACTTACCCAAGAATTAGAAGATATGAAAAATCATAGAACTAATTTAGGGCAACAACTTTATGCAGAAAATCCTGATCGTGATCCTGCAGATAATCCAGAATATGCAGCAACTAGTGGCAGGATTCGAGCTAAGTCTAATGAATTGGATCAGCACAAAGAGCAATACGAAAATTTAAGATTAGCTAATGCTTATGAAAATATTAATGATAGTGCTATTAAACCTACAACTGTCCAAGAGTTTTTAAATCAAACTCCTTACAGAAGTCATCAATTTTTCCCCCAATTAACAGAAAAATTTGAAGTTCCTCTTGTAAAAGCTGGGGAATATAAAATGCCACGTACAGACACTATATATAATGTAATGCGTAATGCTATGAATGCTTTAGGATTAGTAGATGCAGGAAAAGCTTTTCATAGAGCTATTATGTTTGGGGATATTCCAGTTAATCAAGTACTAAATACTTCTTTTCCTAAATTTGTAACCGATGTATATAACAAACGATTAGAAAAAGAACGTGCTGAAAAATTAGAACAAGTAGCTAAATTAAAAGTTTTTAATACTTATGCTAAAGACTTAGCTGAAGAACCTAATATTCCTAAAATTGGAAATACAGCAGTATTTGAGTTTAAACGCGGTATGCCTATAGATGATATTCGTAGGGGTTTAGCTATGGATACTGAAGTTCTTGATCACTGTGTTGGTTCAGGAGGTAGTGGCGGTGAAACTAAACACTTTCTAACAGGACATAATAGAACTCATGTACCAGTAGTTGATCCAGTAACTGGTGAAGTGCCACAATTATCTAGCGGTCGTATTGGTCCAGGATACGACGATGATATCCATCGTGGATCTAAACAAGTAACAAGCCTTAGAGATAAAGAAACAGGTTATCCTTACGGAACAATAGAATTTATTAACGAAGGACGTGCTAATGCTGCTAGTCCTAGATTTAGACTTGGATATGTATCGGGATATAAAAATCATAATAATGCTTTTAATGGTATTGATCCTAAATACAGAAAAGATGTACAAGATTATGTAAATTCTAGAGCTAATGAAATTGAAAGTCCTGGAAGTAATTTAGCTCATGCTATAGGTATTTTTGATAGAACTAGGGATAGTTTATTAAGCGAAGCTTTTTCCCAAGCGGGAATAATTCCTGCTGATAAACGTGCTATGGAATCAGCAATAAAAGATTTACCACGGTTTATTACTGTAGAAGATATACAAGCAATTAAGAACGGTACTTACAGACCTAGTGGTTCTGCTATTACACAAGGTGCGCCAGAAGCTCAAACATTTGCCCAGCGTCATGAAGCATTATCTAATGAAATGACTGAGCTACAAGAGCAGCATAATCAATTAGTAGTTGATGATCCAACAGATCATGAAGGTCAAGAAGCTTTACAGCATGAACTTGATGACAGAATTAGAGCTTTTGAAAGACATCAACAAGAACTAGATCTTCCAAGTACTATGGGAAGAGCAATGCAACGTGAAGAGCAACGATTAAGTCCAGAAAGTTATCAACAATATGAACATATATTAGATAGTATTAACGATAACTTTGATTTAGAAGCTGAGCCAATACAATACATTAATCGTTTGTACGCTCATGCTAATCAATCTGGTGCAAATCCACTTGCAGAAGCTTTCCGTTCTACAGCAGATGCTTTATCCGAACGTATAAATGCAGATGTACCGTCAACTGATGTTCGTCCAACTGCCCCAACTCCAGCTGCTTCATCTGCAAGACAAGGTTATTTAGATAGAGCTTATAGAGAAGTTAGTCAAAATATTAGAAATAGACATCAAAACCCTGAAATATTACAAGCTATCCAACGAAACGGAAACACACGTCAAAACTTAATTCAAGTTATGGACAATCATCCTCATATGTATGGTTTAAATGCTTACCAACCTGACTTTAGAAATGAACTTATAGAACGTTTTCGTAATGAAGGATTATACGTTCCTACTAATGACCAAACTTTAGGTAGAGGTAGAGCTAATCCTGCTGTTGTTCAAGCTAGATCTTTAGGTGTTGCCCCTCCAGAACAACGTGTTGCTAGAGCACCAGAACAACGTGTTGCTAGAGCACCAGGTAGAAATGCTATGTCGGGCGCACCAGAAAGACGTGCTAATTTAGCTTCTGCAACTTCTGGTGCTATTGGTAATGATGAAATACTAGCAATGAGTCGTAGACAACCTTTACCAGCAATTCAGCATGCTTCAGGAGAAGTACAAAGAGCTTATCAACAATTGATTCAAGGAGTTCAATATCGTTGGCGTACTCCGCAAGAGCATCTTACTGCTTTAAATGAAATAGCTTCCCGTATGCAAAATAGTAGTCCAGAAGTTTATAACCTTAGAAGTTCAGTTGGTTTAAGAAACCTAGAAACTTTAATGAGAAGACATATTCAAGTATTACAAACATATATTGGTCAACCTCAACCGTAAGCGATAAAACATGCCAGAAATGCCAATCCCCCAAGATTACGACCGATTTATCGATCCAGTTACTGGTGAGACAGAGGAAGACGAATCTATTTACGAAATATTTAACGACGATTCAGAAGTAGAAGAATTACCAGATGGTTCTGCAATTGTTCGTATGACTGAATTTAAAGGTCCGGATGAAAATCCTGACTTTTACGAAAACCTTGCAGAAAAAGCAATTGCTTCGTGGGACCTTGATTCTCTTGCAATGAAATATCTCGATCTTATTGAAAAGGATAAACAAGCACGTGAAGACCGAGACAAACAATATGAAGAGGGACTTCGCAGAACAGGACTTGGACATGATGCTCCAGGAGGCGCTCAGTTCATGGGAGCAAGCAAAGTTGTTCACCCCGTTATGGCCGAAGCATGTGTTGACTTCTCTGCAAGAGCAATTAAGGAAATCTTCCCGCCTGATGGACCAGTTCGATCCAAGATCATCGGAAAAGTTACCGAAGAAAAAGTAAAAAGATCTGATGCCAAACGTGATTACATGAATTGGCAACTTACGGAACAAATTCCTGAATTCCGTGACGAAGAAGAACAAATGACTACCCAATTGCCTTTGGGTGGTTCTCAGTATTTAAAAATGTGGTACGACGCAAAACTTAAACGCCCATGTACTGAGTTTGTGTCTATTGACAATATTTATTTACCTTATGCAGCTTCTAATTTTTATACTGCAGGACGTATTACAGAAGTACAAGATATTACGCAAGAAGAATATGACATCCGAGTGCAATCTGGGCTTTATGCCGATTTAGATGTTTATCGTTCCCCAATGGAGCCAGAAGAAAGTAAATCACAAAAAGCAAACGACAAAATTGAAGGTAGATCCCAAAAACATGATAACGTTGATGGTGTTAGAAGGGTATACCATATTTTTACATGGCTTGAATTTGACGAAGATCATTTTAGCAAAGGAGAACGAGTTCCTTATATTTTAATGATTGACGAAAACGAGAGAGCAGTTATCGGTCTTTATCGTAACTGGGAGGACGGTGATGATACCTTCACTAAGTTGGACTGGATTGTTGAATTTAAATTCATACCTTGGCGGGGTGCTTATGCTATTGGTTTGCCTAACCTCATTGGTGGTCTTTCTGCTGCTCTTACTGGCGCATTGCGTGCTTTATTGGATTCTGCACACATTAATACTGCTCCTACCATGCTCAAACTTAAAGGAGCAAAAATTAGCGGACAAACCACAGTCATCGAACCGACCCAAGTTTCTGAGATAGAAGGTGCGCCTGGAGTAGATGATATTCGTAAAATTGCAATGCCTGTTCCTTTTAATCCTCCTAGTCCTGTTTTATTCCAATTGTTAGGTTGGTTAACAGAAGCAGCTAAAGGCGTAGTTACTACATCTGAGGAAAAAATTCAAGATGCAAGTAACAATATGCCAGTTGGAACAGCACAAGCTTTAATTGAACAAGGTGCTGCAGTCTATTCTGCAATTCATTCGCGTATGCATGAATCGCAAAAGAAAATATTAATGATTCTTGCTAGGCTTAATCGCTGGTATATGGATGAGTATGCCAAAAATGAAATGGCAAAAGAACTTGATATAAGCAAAGAAGATTTTGAACGCAACACCGATATTATTCCCGTATCTGATCCCCATATATTTGCAGAAAGTCAGCGGTATGCCCAAGTTCAAACCCTTGCTGCTCGTGCTCAGGCTAACCCTGATTTGTATAATCGTTTGGAAGTTGAAAAACGAATTCTTAAACAGATAAAGCTACCCGATATTAATAGTGTATTGCCAGATCCCCATAAAGTTGAAGATATGAACTTTGCACTTGAAAACGTAGCTATGACTTTAGGCAGCCCAGTTGGTGCATATCCAGGACAAGACCATTTATCTCATTTATTTGGCCATATGACTTATGCAGCTGATCCACTTTATGGATCAAATCCAATTATGGCTAAATCTTTTATTCCTGCTTGTTTAGAACATATGAAGCAGCATTTAACAATGTGGTATTTAATGGAAACGGATAAGTATGCAAGTCAAGCATTGAAAAAGCCATTTGATGCTTTACGGGTTCAGCAAATTTCACAACAAGCACAAAAATTACTTGCTGCTTCTATTCAACATGTTCATCTTGATGCTAAAGAACAATTGGCTTCAGACGTATTGCCCGCAATACAAAATATGATCCAAACATTGCAAAAAATGCAACAGCAACAACCTACCGATCCAAACGTTATTGCTCAAGTACAAGCATTACAACAAACTGCTATGGCTGAAACCCAACGTAAAGCTGCATA
>JGI26470J50227_1000352_pt1 | contig 19829 bp, 20 predicted proteins | sample FreactTroBogLake_FD_50227 | JGI IMG/M metagenome (IMG submission 50227) | reverse complement strand
TTTATTTAGGGAAACTAGGTGGCATTAATATGAGTACACCCTCCCTAAATGATTTGATTGAGCTTGGTGCAATTGCTGAAGCTCAAGGCTTACAAGGACAAGTGAAGGTCCGCCCTCATTCCTCAGATCCTGTAGCGCTCCTATCCTCAAAAGAAATTTGGCTTTCCCTCATTCCTCGTCGGGATGCGGGCGTTTCTGCTTCTCAAGAGCAGGCCTCCTTACGTGCTTACAAAGTCAAACAAGCAAAGATGCATAGTGGCACGGTTGTCCTAGCTTTAGAGGGTGTAACAGACCGCGATCAAGCTCAAGCATTGAAGGGTGCCCGNATTTTAGTTGGGCGTGATGATTTTCCAAAAGCGGACAAAGATACTTATTATTGGGTAGATTTAATTGGTTGCCAAGCAAGTAATCTGCAAGGAGAACATTTAGGTGAGGTTGTAGATGTCACTGAGAATGGCGCCCATGGCGTCATTGCGATTGGGGATTCTGTAAGCAAGGTAGTTAAGCAACTCGTACCGTTTGTTAAAGAAGTAGTGCAAAACGTCGATTTGCCGAATAAATCCATTACTCTAGATTGGCAGTCTGACTGGTAGCTTTTCCAATNCGTTAGCTAACACTTTCTATTTCTATATGCGCTTTGATGTTGTAACTCTATTCCCCGAAATGTTCCCAGCTTTAACGCAGTGGGGGGTTACTGGGCGCGCATGTGACAAAGGCTTAGCCAGNGTCAAACTTTGGAATCCCCGGGACTATTGCAGTGATCCCCGCAAGACAGTAGATGATCGTGCTTATGGTGGTGGCCCTGGGATGGTCATGATGGTTAAACCGCTAGAAGATGCCGTGAATGCGATTAAGGCATCCCATCAAGCGGAACATATTCCATCTGGCCCAATTTGTCTTTTGGCGCCCCAAGGCGAGCGGTTTTCGCAAAAGATTGCGACTGACATCCTCAACCACGGCAATATCAGTTTTGTTTGTGGCCGCTATGAGGCGATTGACCAACGTTTTGTCGACCGGAACGTGGATTTACAGCTTTCAATCGGTGATTTTGTAGTTTCTGGGGGTGAATTACCNGCTATGGCCATGATGGATGCGGTTATACGACTTATCCCCGGGGCTCTTGGGGATGATGATTCTGCGGTCCAGGATAGCTTCGTAAACGGGCTTTTAGACCATCCACACTACACCCGCCCTGAAATATATGAAAATTTATCTGTCCCAGACGTGCTTTTGGGCGGACATCACGCTAAAATAGCANATTGGCGTCGGCAGAAGTCTTTAAAGCTGACGTTAAGGTTAAGGCCGGATTTAATTGAATCCGCTCGAACCAACGGGTTGCTAACCCAAGAAGATGAGCAATTTCTTCGTACGCTGTGAGTAATCTCAGTGTTGAATAAAAAGTTTGTATTTTGGTTTAGTGAAATTGATTTAACTACATCCTCTGTCTGGTCCGTTGATTTATATCTCGGGATTAAACGCTGACAAGATGTTTAAGGATTGAAAATGAATTTGATTGAAAAAATTGAGCAAGAAGAAATTGCTCGCTTAAGCGCCAACAGAACTCTTCCAAGTTTTGGCCCTGGCGATACAGTAGTCGTTGGCGTGAACGTAGTTGAAGGTACACGTAAACGTACTCAGGCCTTTGAAGGCGTTGTGATTGCTAAGCGCAATCGTGGACTCAATTCCAGCTTTATCGTTCGCAAGATTTCATCTGGCGAAGGTGTAGAGCGTACATTCCAAACTTACTCACCATTGATCGCTAGTATTGAAGTGAAGCGTCGCGGTGATGTGCGTCGTGCGAAGTTGTACTATTTGCGTGATCGTTCAGGTAAGTCTGCACGTATTAAAGAAAAGCTTCCTGCTCGTAAAGCAGCAGCTGTTCCAGCTCCAGCCGNTGAATAAGCTATCGGCTTGAAGTAAAAAGGCGGCCTTGGTCGCCTTTTTTGTTGCCCTAAAATAAGAACATGTCAAAGATCTCTAAACCTGAAGAAGATGCAATCAATGTTGCAGCCCCTGCGGGTTTTGATGCGCAGTCTGTTCCCGTTGAATCAGTTTGCATCAACCAGCAAAAGGTGTCGGTTAGATTACTCGATCCTCATCAGCTAAAAGAGCGCCTTTTGTCGCCTCCAGCTTGGCAGACGGAGATTACAGATGAGAACCGGCATGTTATAGCTGCTGACATCATTGCAAAGCGTCAGGCCGCGGGCAAGGTGACTCGCGCAGCTGTTTTGATTCCTTTATTACTTCAACCAAATGGCTTATCCGTTTTATTGACTCAGAGAACAACGCACTTGCGAGATCATGGTGGGCAAATCAGCTTTCCGGGTGGTCGCATGGATCCCGAGGATGCTGGTCCTAATGAGACGGCTTTACGCGAAAGCGAAGAAGAAATCGGTCTAGAGCGTGAACGGGTTGAGATTATTGGTCAATTACCTGAGTATTTGACGGTTTCAGGCTATAGCGTCACCCCAATTATCGGTTTGGTTAAACCTCAGGCAGAATATGTCTTAGATGAATTTGAAGTGGCGGATATATTTGAAGTGCCCTTGAGTTTCTTGATGGACCCAGCAAATCATCAGGTTCGGGTTTGGCAGAGTGAGCAAGGTAGCCGCCGTTTTTATTCGATGCCCTATGAAGGCCGCTTTATTTGGGGGGCGACTGCAGGAATGTTACGTAACCTTTATCATTTATTAAAAGTATGACTTTCTTTTCTATTCTCTTCGCCCTGATTGCCGAACAATATCGTCCGGTATCGGCTAATCATTGGATCCACCGAATTGGTGCCCGTTGGTTGGATTGGGTTGCTGGTGAATTTGGTGGCAAGACTGAAGATGGCGCAAGTCCTGTAGGCGCTCGGATGGCCTGTTTGGTAGCTTTCATTCTGCCAACCTTTTCTGTCTTCGTCGTTTATGTTGCTTGCATGCTAACTTATCCAATCTTGGGTTTCATTTGGAATGTCAGCATTGCCTATTTATTTTTTGGCTTTCGTCAATTTAGTCATTCCTTTACTGCAGTTCATGAAGCCATTCAGAATCATGATTTACCTGCGGCTCGCCTAGCCTTGGCTGAGTGGTATGGCCCTGAATTAGACGCATCAAATCTCAGTGAGACTGAGGTGATTTCATTGGCGTTAGAGCGCGCAATTGTTGGCTCTCACCACCATGTCTTTGGCGTGTTGTTTTGGTTCATGATGCCGATGGGTCCAGCAGGCGTAGTGCTGTATCGCTTGGCTGACACCGCTTCGCAGCGCTGGTCAGATAGAGGCGACTTTAATTTAAGTGAAGCAGCGCGACATTTCTTCTATGTATTGGATTGGATTCCTTCCCGCATTACTGCGATGGGTTTTGCTATCGTTGGCAACTTTGAAGGCGCAGTTTATGGCTGGCGTTATCTCACGGGCAAGTGGGCTGATTCTTTATCTGCAGTGACTCTGGCTGCTGGTAGCGGTGCACTTGGCGTACGTTTAGGTGAGCCTTTGAGTGAGCCTGATAGTGATGAAGCTTTGCGGATGGCTGAAGCTGGTGAGCCTATTGCTTATGAGGTGGGTCTTGAGCCAACTGAACGGACAATGCGTTCCGCAATTGGTTTGGTGTGGCGCTTAATTATCGCTTGGATGGCTTTATTGCTAATGCTGACCATCTCTCTTTGGCTTGGCTAATGCCTTGAATCTGCGTATCTGCTGTTTTTGAATCAGAGCGTAATTGTCTAAATAGCGCCAGTCTTTCTGGCGCTATTTCATTTCTAACGACGGCATCTCGTACTGCGCAATCGGGTTCAGATTCATGAGCGCAATTATGAAAGCGGCATTTGCCGATAAGCTCCTTAAATTCCCTAAAGGCATGCTCAAGTTCGCTGACTGACATGTGGGCCAATCCGAATTCCTGAAAGCCTGGTGAATCAATCAGAGCCCCGAGCTTGCCATGAGAATCTCTTCCCCATGCTTCGGGTAGCTCGAAGTAACGGCAGGCCGTGGTGGTGTGCTTGCCAGTATCTAGGCGTACTGAATACTCTTGTGTAATTGCGGCAGCATTTGGCACCCAGGCATTAAGGAGGCTCGACTTACCCATGCCGGACTGCCCCACAAATACAGAAACTTTCCCTTGCAGAGCAGGGCGCAAAGCTTCAATAGACGCGGGATCAAATTTTGCAGAAACTTCACTCACTGGATAGCCCATGCGGGCATAGGGCTCAATGATTTTGCGAGCATGAGCTAGGTTATCTGGCAGATCGCATTTATTGAGCAGAATATGCAAACCAATTTGATTGGTTTCAGCAGCAACCACGGCCCTTCCTAATAGGTCGGGGGAGAAAGCTGGCTGCGTAGCCAGCACTACTAATATTTGATCAACGTTAGAAGCGATTAATTTACTCTTAAAGGCATCTGATCGATAGAGAAGATTTTCTCTAGGCTCAATGCGAATGATCCGCGCTTGGTCTGCCGAAGTCATCTCCAGCAACATGCGATCACCTACAGCGCCAATATGTTGCTTGGCTGGAGTACTTACCTGAATCAGTGGTCCATCAGGCGATTCATTGTTTTGGGCATCTCTCACCAAACGCTGCGCTAAATAATGTCTTCCATAAGAAGCTGTTAGTAGCGCATGAAATTGCTCCATGAATCCTTAACTTTGACGTTGAAGATTAGCAATGCGAAGTGGTGCAGGTGGATGCGAGCTATAAAACGCGGTATAGATCGGATCAGGCGTTAAGGTAGAAGCATTATCTTGATATAGCTTGACCAGTGCTGAGATCAGATCTTTGGCAGAAGATTTGGTTGCCGCAAATCCATCTGCCTCGTATTCATGTTTACGCGATGCAATACTTGCCAGCGGCGTAAAGAAGAAGCTAAAGACTGGCGATACCAGCATGAAGAGTGCAAGCGCTAATCCACCGTTGTAACCATTTAGGTTCGGCATCACGCCTAGGTCGGTATAAAACCAAACCTGAGTGCTAATCCAACCCAATAAGGCGAACATCCCAAAGCTCAAGGCAAAGGACACCAGTAAACGTTTGCGAATGTGTTTGCACTTGAAGTGCCCGAGTTCGTGCGCTAAAACTGCTTCGACTTCACCTGGGTTTAATTTTTCAATTAGCGTATCAAAAAATACAATACGCTTCGCTTTGCCCATGCCCGCAAAGAACGCATTGCCATGGGCGCTACGCTTGCTACCATCCATCACAAATAATCCTTGGCTAGCAAAATCGCAGCGCGTTAAGAGGGCTTCGATTTGAGTCTTTAAGTCGCCATCTGGCAGGGGTTGGAATTTGTTAAATAGAGGTGCGATGAAGCTAGGAAAAATCCACTGCATCAAAAGACTGAATACAGTCAATACAACCCATGCCCAAAGCCACCACAGATTGCCTGCTTTAGCCATTAAGCTCAGAATGACCCATAGCAATGGAATGCCAATAGCAGCGCCAACTCCAAGGCCTTTCATCATATCGATAAAGAAGAGTTTTTTACCCATACGATTAAATCCAAAACGTTCCTCCAAATGGAATTGCTTGTACCAAGAAAAAGGGAGATCCACCATTCCGGAAATAATCGCAATCGATCCTAGCAGAGCGATTTGCTGAGTAATCCCATCGCCTAATAACTGCGAGAGGGATATGTTCAAAATCTGCAGGCCACCCAAAAGGGTGAAGCCAATTAAAATAATGGCGCTGACACCATTCTCCAAAACACCTAACCTTAATTTAGCGATGGTGTAGTCAGCCGCCTTTTGATGTTCGGTTAGAGTCACTTTTTCCGCGAACTCTGCTGGGACGCTATCGCGATGTTTGGCAACAAAGCGCATTTGACGTTGGGCTAACCANTGGCGCAGGCCAAAGCTTGCAAGGAAGGCAATTAGAAAAGCAATTGTGAATGTCATGAGATCATTATAGTTATGAGCGAAAAAACCAATACCCCGGACCCAAAGTCAGCACCTGCCAGCGAGAATCTGGTGTGGGTAGATATGGAAATGTCAGGTTTAGACCCAGAGTCTGAGCGCATCCTAGAAATTGCCATCATTGTGACCGATGCCCATCTCAATACAATTGCGACTGCCCCAGTTTGGGTGGTGCATCAAGAGGATGCTTTGCTAGATGCTATGGATGCATGGAATAAGGGCACCCATGGGCGCTCAGGCCTGATTGATAAGGTTAAAGCTGCTACCCAAGATGAGGCGACTGTAGAGGCTGAATGTATTGCCTTTTTGAAGCAGTACGTTAAAGCTGGCGTTGCGCCAATGTGCGGAAATACGATTGGTCAAGACCGCCGCTTTATGGCTAAGTACATGCCCAAATTGGAAACATACTTTCATTATCGAAATATTGATGTTTCCACCTTAAAAGAACTCTGTAAACGTTGGCATCCTGANTTAGTAAAGGGTTTCACAAAGAAACAAGCGCATACGGCATTGGCTGACATCGAAGAATCCATTGAAGAGCTTAAGTACTACCGAGATAAATTCATCGTCCCATTGCCAGAGCAAGCTTAAGATTTCTTAATAGCGCTTTTGGGTCTAAAGACTTTGATGACGGATTGATTGGTTTCGATGTACGGTCCACCAATGAGATCAATGCAGTAAGGAACGGCAGCAAAGATGCCGGGAACGATGGATTTTCCATCCGCATCTTTCAGCCCTTCAAGCGTTTCAGCAATCGCTTTTGGTTGTCCGGGTAAATTAATAACGAGAGCAGTGTGCCCTTCAATTTCGCGAATAACGGCCGTTTGACGAGACAAAATCGCTGTTGGCACAAATCGTAGGCTAATTTGGCGCATTTGCTCACCAAAGCCAGGCATTTCCCGTGTTCCGGCATCTAAGGTGGCTTCTGGGGTGACATCTCTGCGGGATGGCCCAGTTCCCCCAGNGGTCAATACCAAGTCACATCCCAGATCGTCCACAAGCTCCACAATTGTCTCAGCAATGATTTCTCGCTCGTCGGCTATGAGGCGCTCGTGAAAGACGCAAGGCGTGCTGATAGCGCTCATTAACCAGCTTTGTAGGGCAGGAATGCCTTCGTCGCTATAGACACCCTTGCTTGCTCGGTCGGAGATCGAGATTAGGCCAATTTTGATTTCATTTGGAGTATTGCGCTTCCAAGCTTCGGTATGCTTCATCCTTCTATTCTAGCTATTATTAGGGCATGTTTACTTACACATCACATCAGTTCACAGAAATCATTGATTTCATGCTTTCAGAGGCCCGTAAGCGGGGTGCTTCCGACGCTATTGCGGAAATTTCAGAGGGCCAGGGCCTCTCTGTCACAGTTCGCAAGGGCGAAGTGGANACCATCGAGCAAAGTCTTGATAAACAGGTGGGCGTCACTGTTTTTTTGGGACATCGCCGTGGNAATGCCAGTACCAGCGATTTTTCTAAACATTCCTTAAAAGCGACAGTTGAGGCTGCGTACCATATTGCCCAACATACGGCTGAGGACGATTGCGCTGGTCCTGCAGAAGTTGAGCTTTTAGAGAAGAATCCCTTAGATCTGGATTTATTCCATCCGTGGTTATTGGACACTGAGCAGGCAGTAGATATTGCACGTACTGCTGAAGGTGCAGCATTTGCCGTCAGTAAACAAATTAAAAATAGTGATGGCGCTTCNGTATCTGCNCATCATGCGCATTTCATGATGGGCACCACTCACGGGTTTATGGGCGGCTATCCTTTTTCTAGGCACTATATTTCCTGTGCACCAATTGCCAGNGAAGGTGGAAAAAAATCCGCCATGCAGCGCGATGATTGGTATTCCAGTTCAAGAATCCCAGAAGAGCTTGCAGATCCTGCTGCCATTGGAANGTATGCCGCGCAACGCGCACTATCAAGACTTAAAGCTCGATCCCTGACAACCCGTCGCTGCCCAGTTATTTTTGAAGCACCCTTGGCTGCAGGCATATTGGGTGGGCTGGTACAAGCAGTATCGGGNGGATCTTTATATCGCCGCTCTAGCTTTTTATTGGATAGTCTTGGTACTCAAGTGCTACCTAAGCATGTGAGTTTGTTTGAGAATCCTCACATGAAATCGATGACAGGTAGCGCTCCTTTTGATGAGGAGGGTGTGAAGACTGCAGCCCGAACTGTTGTGGATAAAGGCATCCTAGAAGGCTACTTTTTGTCCACATACTCCGCTCGTAAGTTAGGTATGAAAACTACTGGTAATGCGGGTGGGTCTCACCATTTGACTTTAGAGAGTACAAAAACTCCCAAGGGTGGCTTACCGGCCCTTCTAAAGGCAATGGGAACAGGTTTATTGGTCACCGAGTTAATGGGGCAGGGCGTGAACTATGTCACTGGCGATTATTCGCGTGGCGCTTTTGGTTATTGGGTAGAGAATGGCGAAATTCAGTATCCAGTTGAAGAGGTGACGATTGCCGGCAACTTAAAAGAGATGTTGCTGAATATTGAGTTAATTGGTGGCGATACCCTGATTCGCGGAACCAAGGAAACCGGCTCAATCTTGATTCGCTCCATGACTGTGGGTGGTAAATAGCTTAAGCTATTTGAAATAGATATACTTTTAGAACTTCATCAGAAAAGTTAAGGGAGACCAGTATGCAAAGACGTTCCTTTTTAAAGAAGGCCACTTTAGGAGCTGGTGCTGCTGCTTTAGCCGCCCCTGCGCTTGGGCAAAGCTTACCGACGCTAAATTGGCGTTTAGTTTCCAGCTTCCCCAAATCCTTAGATACCTTATATGGCACACCAGAAGTTTTTGCTAATTCTTTGCGCAAGGCAACAGATGGCAAATTTAATGTCAAAGTGTTTGCGGCTGGTGAAGTGGTGCCAGCGCTGCAAGTATTAGATGCCGTTCAAAATGGCACTGTCGAGTGTGGACATACTGCAAGCTATTACTACCTTGGTAAAAATAGCTCATTCATTTTTGATACCGCAGCNCCATTTGGCATGACAGCTCGTCAGCAAACTGCTTGGATGCTGCAGGGTAATGGCATGAAGTTGATGCGTGAGCTATATGCCAGCTATAACTTGGTGAATTTTCTGGGCGGTCAAACTGGTACTCAAATGGGTGGCTGGTTTCGTAAAGAAATTAAATCCCCTGAAGATTTCAAAGGCCTCAAATTTCGTATTGCTGGGTTTGCCGGCCAGGTTTTAGCTAAGCTCGGAGTAGTACCTCAGCAACTACCAGCTGGTGAGATTTATTCAGCACTTGAAAAAGGCACGATTGATGCTGCTGAGTTTGTGGGTCCATACGATGATGAAAAGTTAGGTTTGGCTAAAGTAGCTAAGAACTATTACTACCCAGCTTGGTGGGAAGGAAGTGCTGCGCTTTCATTCTTGGTCAATAAGAAGAAGTGGGATGAGCTGCCACCTTCATATCAGGCAGCTTGGGAAGCGGCATGCTTTGAGGCGCATACTGATATGTGTGCAAAGTACGATGCGCTTAATCCACCGGCTCTGCAACGGCTTGTTCAGAATGGTGCGGTATTACGCAAATTCAATACCTCAGTAATGGATGCTTGTTTTAAGGCTTCGCAAGAAACTTATGCCGAAGAGTCCGCCAAGAACCCACAGTTCAAAAAGATCTTTGAGGACTACCGAGCCTTCAGAAACATGGAGGCGCAGTGGTTTGGTTTAGCAGAGCAAGCGTTTGCGCAATACAGCTTTAGCAAGAAACTTTGATCAATATATTTTTTTTGGTGAAATAAAGAGGGCTCTTAGGAGCCCTCTTTATTTATTTGCGTTCAAGTTTTAGAAAATGAAAAGAGATGTCGCCTTCACTGCCTGGCGTTCGTTCTACCTCTTGCCATTCGAGTGGGTTAGGCACTTCAAAGAAGGTATCACCATCTTCTACATCAATATCAATCTCGGTAAGATAAAGGCAATCTGCCTTTTTAAAGCCTTGTGTAAAAAGTTGCTCTCCACCAATTACAAAAACACGGGGAAATTCACTTAAGCGATTGAGTGCCTCATCGAGTGAGCCTGCTAATTCTGCGCCGGTTAATTGAAGGTCTGGGTTTCTGCTCACGACAATATTGCGTCTACCAGGGAGGGGGCGGCCAATGGACTCCCAGGTCTTGCGGCCCATGATGACAGGGTGTCCCATGGTGACGCGCTTGAAGAATTGCAAATCTGCAGAAATCTTCCAAGGCATTTGGTTGTCGCGACCAATGACATGATTACGCGAGCGCGCCACAATCATCGAGATAGCAGGTTGAGTCATGACTAAGTGAATTTCTTAAATAGCTACTGGAGCTTTAATGTGTGGGTGAGATTCATAGCTGGCAATCTCAAAGTCTTCAAACTCATAGTCAAATAGCGAGTCTGGTTTACGCAGAATTTTGAGTTTAGGTAGTGGATAAAAATCCCTGGAGAGCTGAAGATCTACTTGCTCTAAATGGTTGCTGTATAGATGGCAATCACCACCAGTCCAAATGAAGTCGCCAACCTCTAGGTTGCATTGCTGGGCGACCATATGCGTTAACAAGGCATAGCTAGCGATATTGAAGGGTACGCCGAGGAAAATATCTGCACTGCGCTGATACAGCTGGCAAGAGAGCTTGCCATCGGCCACATAAAACTGAAAGAAGGCATGACAAGGTGCCAAGGCCATGCGAGGAATATCAGCAACGTTCCACGCNGACACAATAATGCGGCGTGAATCTGGATTTTTCTTAATCGTTTCCAGAATCTCGGAGATTTGATCAATATGCTGACCGTTGGGGGCAGGCCAAGAGCGCCATTGGTAGCCATAGATAGGGCCGAGATCTCCATCTGNAGCAGCCCATTCATTCCAAATGGAAACGCCACGTTCTTTTAGCCAATTGTTGTCAGTACTGCCTTTGAGAAACCACAATAATTCATAAATGATGGATTTGAGGTGAAGCTTCTTGGTCGTGACCATCGGAAAGCCATCGGCCAAATTGAAGCGCATTTGATGCCCAAATACGGACAGTGTGCCAGTACCCGTTCTATCTGACTTTTTAACGCCCTTGGCTAGGACTTCCTTCATGAGATCGTGATATTGGCGCATAAATTTTGTCTAAAGGTAAATGATGTAGATAGAGCTTACTCGAATGTGGGACTCTTTACCCCAAGTGCTTTATGAAGCTTGGGGGAGGTGGTGGTGTATTGCAGTTGAATCCGTTTCTCAGGGTGAAGATATTCAGCGGCTGCAAAGGCTGCCAGCGCTGCCTCATGAAAGCCAGACAAAATAAGCTTCTTTTTCCCGGGGTAGATATTGATATCACCGACTGCATAAATTCCAGCAATGCTGGTTTGAAAGGTGGCGGTATTAACGGTAATTTGTTTGCGATCGATCTCCAGACCCCAGTCCACAATAGGGCCCAATTTTGGCGATAAGCCAAAAAATACCAATACATCGTCCACTGGTATTTGGNGGGTATTGCCATCAATATTAGCAACACTCACTTCGCTCAGGCGATCATTCAGAACTTCGTAGCCAGTAGCTTGCCCAACGATGAACTCCATCGCATGTGTGGCGCAAAGTTCGCGCATCTTNGTAATCGATGTAGGTGCNGCTTTGAAGTCATCTCTGCGATGAATCAGAACAACGCTTTTAGCCTTGCCAACAAAATGTAGCGCCCAATCTAGGGCTGAGTCACCGCCACCAAAAATCACAATACGTTTGTCTTGAAATCGTTCTGGATCTTTGACGCTATAAAAAAGTTGTTTTCCCTCAAAGGCCTCAATCCCATCCAACTTAAGGGTGCGAGGCTGAAAGGCGCCAACGCCGGCCGCAATGAAAACTGTTCTGCTGATGAATTCTTTACCAAGGGAGGTGACTAGCTTGAGACGGCCATCGTCTTGTTGCTCAAGGGATATCACTTCTTGCCCCAGATGAAATTGTGCGTTAAATGGCGCAATTTGCTTAAGTAGGTTATTGGTGAGCTCTTGCCCTGTACATACCGGTATTGATGGGATGTCGTAGATCGGCTTATCGGGATACAGTTCTACGCATTGACCACCCGGTAATGGCAGCGAATCAATCACGTGTGCTTTGATTTCTAGAAGGCCTAGTTCAAAGACCTGAAAGAGACCTACTGGACCGGCGCCAATAATGACTGCGTCGGTTTCAATAGGCTGTTGCAATGCTAAATCTCTTGGCTAATTACTTAGCTAGTTGATCGAGCTTGTTTTTAACATCTTTCCACTCATCCGCATCCGGCAATGCAGCTTTGGATTTGGTGATGGAGGTAAATGATGGGGACAAGTCGGCATTGAGCTTGATGAAATCTTGTTGGTCGCCAGGAACATCATCTTCTGCGTAGATGGCATTTACGGGACATTCTGGAACGCACACGGCACAGTCAATGCACTCGTCTGGATCAATCACTAAGAAATTAGGACCTTCGCGGAAGCAGTCAACGGGGCAAACGTCAACGCAGTCAGTGTATTTGCAGCGGATACAGGATTCAGTAACAACGTAAGTCATGATGTTTTTGGATTAAGGGCCCGCGAGTTGCATGGGCTAGTATTTATAAAAGTTCAATTTTAGCCGAATTAGCCTGTTTTTCAGGCAAAAGCTGCAATTTACTTAAGGTAAAGTTCTAGACATGACTATTTCAACAAATTCCCAATCAATGGCCAATAAACCCAAAATTTTGGTGGCCAGAGCCATATTCCCTGAGGCGCTTGCTAAATTGGAGGAATCCTTTGAAGTTCGATCAAACCAATCTGATCAAATTTTCACGCCCGCAGAGCTGCAAAAGGAACTTGCTGGGGTTGTAGGGGCTTTAGTAACAGGGAGCGAAAGAATTGATGCCAATGCCTTATCGGCGGCAAATGGTTTAAAGGTAGTGGCTAATATTTCTGTGGGCTATAACAATTTTGATGTGACGGCTATGAGCGCTGCTGGCGTGATAGCAACCAACACACCAGATGTATTAACCGATACCACTGCTGATTTTGGTTTCGCTCTTTTAATGGCAACAGCGCGTCGCATCACCGAATCTGAACATTGGATTCGTGCTGGCAAATGGGATCAGTGGTCGATTGTGAATAATCCTCTGGGGATGGATTTGCATCACAGTACGCTAGGCATTATTGGCATGGGACGTATTGGCCAAGGCATTGCAAAGCGAGCATTAGGTTTTGGAATGAAAGTGATTTATCACAATCGCAGCCGCCTCTCCGAGGCAGATGAAAAGGCATGTGGCGCAAGTTATGTCTCTAAGGAAGATTTATTGCGTAATGCAGATCATGTGGTTTTGGTTTTGCCTTACACCGCTGAAAATCATCATACGATTGGCGCAAAAGAAATTGCCTTGATGAAACCGACTGCAACCCTTGTGAATATTGCGCGCGGGGGGATTGTGGATGATCTGGCTTTGGCTCAAGCCTTAAAGGCAGGAACCATTTTTGCTGCCGGCTTGGATGTGTTTGAAGGCGAACCAAAAGTCAATCCAGAGTTACTGAAATTGAGTAATGTTGTCTTGGCTCCGCATATTGCAAGTGCAACTGAAACAACACGTAGAGCAATGGTTGATCTTGCGATTGAAAATTTATGTACTGCTCTCGATGGCAAGACGCCACCAAGTTTAATTAATAGGGAATTATTTAAGACTTAGAGAACTAGAAATTGAAACTATTCAGTTTCAATTTCTTCGTGAAGTTCTTTGATCGCGATTTCAATACCACCAAAGGTATCTGCAACCCAGTTATAGACCTTGCATGCAATCCACAGCAAACCAAAGCCAAGCAAGGCATTGAGGATGAGTGCAGAGAGCACGGTAAATCCAGGGATCGCACCATCTCGAATGAAGGCTACAAAGAGAGCCAACAAAACAATTGGAACGGAAAAGCATAGATAAACCAAAACGAGTGTTTTGGCAGTATGCATTGGGTCTAGGAAGACGATTTCTTTTTTACTAAGTTTCATGAGGGACAATCTTAAAGCAGTCCATCAAAAAGCGCTACATCTACCCAATCCCCGGCCGCAATATTTTCCTGATCGTGGTGAAGAATCACAAAGCAGTTGGCTTCACTCATAGAGCGCAAAATTCCAGCGCCTTGGCTGCCTGTGAGCTTGACTGTAGGTTTGCCATCTTTGCCACGCCCCAAAATGGCGCGTTGGAATTCTGTACGGCCAGGCTTCTTGCGAATTGCCGACTCCGAGATAGCTTGGGTTAATGGTGGTTTAGTCTGTGCGGCACCATTGAGTTGCAAAAGTGCTGCACGGACAAACTGGTAGAAGGTGACCATGACGGCAACTGGGTTGCCAGGCAGCCCAAAGAATAGGGTCTTGTGAGGTAAAGATTGACCAGCCACAGGCTTGAGGGTGCCAAATGCCATCGGTCTACCGGGGCGCATTGCAATTTTCCAAAATCCAACATCACCTAGCTCTTGCATGATTTGCTTAGTGAAGTCGGCCTCGCCAACAGAAACCCCTCCCGAGGAAATGAGAACATCGGCAACTTTGGCTGCATTACAAAATGCCTCCTTGAGNGATGCGGGGTCATCGCGGACGATACCGCAGTCAATGATCTCAAGATCTAAGCGATTTAATAAACCATTGAGGCTGTAGCGATTGCTATCGTAAATACTCCCCGTATCTAAAGCTTCTCCAAGGGTGCGTAATTCATCACCGGAGGAGAGGATGGCAACCTTGAGTTTGCGATGCACTTTCAGAGTAGCAATGCCTAGTGAAGCTGCTAAGCCCAAATCAGAGGGGCGTAATAGTCGTCCAGCCTCAATTGCTGGCTTGCCCTTTTGCAGATCTTCACCGCGAAGACGGCGATTCTCGCCAGGCTTTAGTAGGCTCTGTTTGAACTCAATCGATGAATCGCTTGGATTGCTTGTGAGCTCTTGAGGAATAACGGTGTCACAGCCATTGGGCATCAAGGCCCCAGTCATAATCTTGAGACACTCTCCGGTGCTGATCGTGCCCTCAAAAGGCTTTCCTGCATAAGCTGTGCCAATCACCTTTAATGAAACGATATCCTCAGACTTTCCAAGGCAGATCCCATTAAAGGCATAGCCATCCATTGCCGAATTATCTGCAGATGGCACATCGATTGGTGATAGCAAGTCTTCAGCCAAAATGCGATTGATCGCTTGGTCTAAAGAAANTAATTCAATAGCNGTTTGGCTAGTAATATTCTGAGCTTCTTCAAGCAGATCTTTAACTAAGTCGGAAATTGCTTTGCGCGCTTCATCAACATGTAATGAAGAACTTAAGAGGATTGGATCATTGGGAGAATGTGTCATTTGGACATCGCCTCTAAATGCTGCAGTTCTTCTATGGTATTCACGTTTGCAAAGGCTTCAGTATTTTCAAAGATAACAGTGCTAGTGCGTAGTTCCTTAAACCAATTGTCAATTTTGAGATCNCCTTTACTGAGAAATTCCTTTAATGAGCTCTCTACATCGCTACGCATGAAACAAAAGACAGGTTGTGCCCAGATTTTTCCATTANCCTCTTTAGTTGAGGCGTAAACCAATTGGTAGTTACCGTTTTCAAGTTCCTCTGCAAGTTTTGCGCATAGGTCGGGTGGCATCAGTGGCGAGTCACAAGGCGAGGTCACTAGGTAAGGCGTTTTGCAGACCTTTAAGCCTGCGGAGAATCCAGCTAAGGGGCCTGAAAAGTCCNGCGTTTCATCCGCAATAACTGGATATCCATAAATAGAATATTTGGTGATATTGCGGTTTGCGTTAATCAAAATTTGACCAACTTGATTCTTTAGGGCACGTATTGCTGACTCAATCAACGCTTTGCCATGAAAAGGAATTAAACCCTTATCAATGCCACCCATGCGCTGGGCACGGCCACCAGCCAAAATCAGTCCAGTAATGTGATCTGCAGAAATCATTAGCCGCCAATGTAAGACATCTCAACCTTGCGATGGCCAGAGGCTGGATTTGCAGTATGAGAACCACGCACTTCAGAGTAATGATCATCACGACCGGCCCATGTTGACATGATGGCATTGGCGATTTCTAAATCTGTCTTGTCTGAACGGAGTAAAGTTTTGAAATCAAAACCCTCGTTAGCAAACAAGCAAAGATACATTTGTCCATCAGTGGAAATCCGTGCACGCGTGCATTCGTGACAGAAAGTTTGAGTAACACTAGAGATCACACCGATTTCGCCGGAGCCATCAACATAGCGCCAGCGCTGTGCAACTTCACCCTGATAGTTCGCATCAATTGGCTCCAGTGGAAATGCCGCATGAATTCTCGCAATCACCTCTTTTGATGGGAGCACCTGAGTCATATCCCAGCCATTAGAGCTACCGACATCCATAAACTCGATAAATCTCAGNACAATATTGCTGCCTTTGAAGTGCTTTGCCATGGCTAAGATCTCATGGTCATTCGTACCCTGCTTAACAACCATATTCACTTTGATACTAGAGAAGCCGACTTCTTGGGCTACAGCAATGCCTTCCAAAACATCATTCACCGGAAAATCCACGTCATTCATTTTTTTGAAGATCTCATCGTTCAGACCATCAAGGCTCACAGTGATGCGATTTAGACCGGCATCTTTCAGCGCTCGGGCTTTTTTACGCAAGATGCTGCCATTGGTTGTCAGGGTGAGATCTAGCGCGCCTCCAGATGGCGTGCGAATCTTTGCCAACAAGCCAATAAGTACTTCTAGATTCTTGCGAAGTAAAGGTTCTCCGCCTGTTAACCGAATTTTTTCAATGCCCAAACTTGCAAATATAGAGCTCAGTCGAGCGATCTCCTCGAAGCTGAGAAGTTCTTGGTGAGAAAGGTAGGGGTAGCTCTGATCAAATACTTCCTTTGGCATGCAATAGGTGCAGCGGAAGTTGCAGCGATCAGTTACCGATATGCGTAAGTCACGAAGAGTGCGCCCACGTAAATCTTTTGTAAGGGGGTGGGCTGGAACTAATTTCCCGGCAATGGACGGCGTAAGGCCTTTGCCTTCATCGATCCGAATAGGGATTACTTTATCAACCATAAGGGGATTATGGCTTTGAAACGGAGTTTCTGCCAAGTTACCAAATACCCTTGTGAGATAAATGGCAACCTGGAGAAATCGGTTTAGACCGCTTTTTCTTGACCGCCGGTTTCAACCAAAACCATTGGGCCATCAGGCAAGCTTGCCGCTGGCTTAGGCGCTCTACCTAAATTGGAAGCCACTGGCTCCGCTTTAATCTGGCTTTGCGCTTCTGCATNTTTGCTTGAGTCAGTTGCCACCCAAATCATTCCAGCAGATTGCACAACGCTATGCAGAGGAGTCTCTTCAAGGGCTTGGAAGGCAACCTTAGGAAGTTCTGGCATNGGCTTTGCGATCACTTCAATTGCAGGTGCCGCAACTGGAGCTGGAGTCGTAACTTGAGCAGGACGAGGTGCGCGTGGAGTTCTTTCACCACGGGGCGCTCTTTCTGATCTTTCTTTAGGTTCATTTGCAGCTGGCTTGTTATTGCCAAAGCTATGCGCTAAATCCTTAGTGGGCATTGTTGCTGAAACACCAGCCATACCTACAGGAGGACCAGTAAATGAAGTTGTTACTGCAACAACAGAAGCAATCACTGCCTCACCATTGGCATCAGTATGCTCGCGCTGACCACGACCACGACCACGACGATTGCGACCACGACCACGACGTTGTTCATCACCTTCTGCGCTTGGGATAGCTTCACCGTTTGGAGCAGCTTCGGTTGCTGGCGTTACAGCGGCTTGGTTGCGAGGTGTGTCTGTACGCTCTTGCTTCGGACCATTCTGGTTGCGGTTNCCATTGCGACTGTTACGGTTGCGATTGCCACCTTCAGTCGTTGCGCCTTCAGTAGCAGCAACCGCTGGACGTTCAGCACGTTCACCACGGCGACCACGATTACCATTGCGGTTGTTGCGATCACCATTGCGACCTTGATTACGACCACGGGGTGCAACAGGTTCAGGTTTTGGTTCTGGCGTTGATGAGGAGAAGAGGCTCTTAATAAAGNCAAAGAATCCGCCCGAGCTTTCAGCCTTAGCTGGCTCTCCACGAGCTGGACGTGGCTGACTTACAGGCGCTGGAGCATTAGGTGTGATACCTTTTACAGCAGCCTCAGGACGAACCTTCACATCCGCATCTTTTTTGCTAACAGTNGTGTCGGTCTCGAGTTCACGGGCAGCTTCTTCAGCCATTACGTAGCTGGCTTTTTGATCGTCAAGACGTGGGTCGTCATGACGTAAGCGCTCAAGCTTGTAATGTGGCGTTTCTAAATGCTTATTAGGAATCATTAAGACATTGACCTTGAAACGAGTCTCAATCTTGATGACTTCAGGGCGTTTCTCATTCAGAAGAAATGCTGCTACTTCAACTGGCACCTGAGTATGAATTGCCGCTGTATTTTCTTTCATTGCTTCTTCTTGAATAATCCTCAAGACTTGCAATGCTGATGATTCGGTATCACGAATATGACCTGTACCGTTACAACGTGGGCAGGTAACATGGCTTCCTTCAGAGAGNGCGGGTCGCAAACGTTGACGTGACATTTCCATCAAGCCAAATTTGGAGATCTTGCCCATTTGAACGCGAGCACGGTCATGACGTAGAGCATCGCGTAGGCGATTTTCAACATCCTTCTGTGCTTTGCTCGATTCCATATCAATAAAGTCAATGACGATCAAGCCACCCAAGTCACGTAAACGTGCTTGACGAGCGATTTCATCGGCAGCTTCTAANTTGGTGCGGGTAGCAGTCTCTTCAATATCAGAACCGCGGGTAGCACGTGCAGAGTTCACGTCAACTGATACCAATGCTTCGGTATGGTCGATCACAATGGCGCCGCCAGATGGCAATGGCACTGTGCGTGANTAGGCTGTTTCAATTTGATGCTCAATTTGGAAGCGTGAGAACAAAGGCACATCATCTTGATAGCGCTTCACTCTTGGCAGATTGTCTGGCATGACTACGGACATAAATGCTGCAGCTTGCTCATAGATGTCATCGGTATCGATGAGGATCTCGCCGATATCAGGTTGGAAGTAATCGCGGATTGCGCGAATCACCAAGCTAGACTCGAGGTAAATCAATAATGGTGCTGAGTTGCCTTTGGCAGCCTCATCAATGGCGCCCCATAACTGCATGAGGTAGCTTAAATCCCACTGTAATTCAGTAGCATCACGGCCAATACCAGCAGTACGAGCAATGATGCTCATGCCATCCGGTATATCCAATTGNGACATTGCGTCGCGGAGTTCTTGACGGTCTTCACCTTCAATGCGACGGGACACGCCTCCTCCACGCGGGTTGTTTGGCATCAAAACCAAATAACGACCTGCTAGGGAGACGAAAGAGGTGAGGGCAGCGCCTTTTTGGCCGCGCTCCTCTTTTTCTACCTGAACAATAATTTCTTGACCTTCGCGCAGCGCTTCTTTGATGGAAGCATTGCGGACGTCAATACCTTCTTTAAAGTAGGTGCGGGCAACTTCCTTAAATGGCAGGAAGCCATGACGCTCTTCACCGTAATTTACAAAGCAAGCTTCGAGCGATGGCTCAATGCGAGTAATAACACCTTTGTAAATATTGCCTTTGCGCTGTTCGCGACCGGCAGCCTCGATATCAATATCAATGAGTTTTTGACCATCAACGATGGCAACTCGCAACTCTTCTTGTTGAGTTGCATTAAACAACATGCGTTTCATAACACTCTCTCCTATGGGGGAGGGCGTCGCTGCGGCGGTGCGTTAGGGGCAGTTATAAGCACTTGGGGCATAGCCCACCGGTGGCTTTATGAGTGTGGATCAAGCAAATCTAGGCATATCTTACCTAGTACACCGGTTTAAACCTTGGTTCAATCGGTGCCACACTTGACGATCGCCGCAGAGACCTCCTTTAGGTCATCAATGCAGGCGCGCGCCTGAAAACTGTCTTCTAATCGCGGGTCGCGGCATACGGCACACCAACCCTGC
>JGI26470J50227_1000351_pt1 | contig 19873 bp, 23 predicted proteins | sample FreactTroBogLake_FD_50227 | JGI IMG/M metagenome (IMG submission 50227) | reverse complement strand
GGTAATATTGGAATCACTGGAAACATTTCTAGTTCGGGTACAATTACTGCTACTACTGGACTCGGTGCTGACCTACCATTAAACTCTTACAACATTACAGGTACTGGTAATATCGGAATTACTGGTACTGTAACTGCAACATCTATATCTGCAACTTCTTTTGGTGCTATTACGATTCCAGATGGAATATTAACTTCAACCCAAAAAACAAACGGACAACCTCTTGCGAAATTCTACGGAGAAGTTTATCCAGTTGACTCATGGATTAGTTTAAATATGTCAAGGGGAACAACTATTTCTCCTTCTGCTGTGCAAGCTGGCGACACTATGAGTGGTATTATTGTGTATGGACATGATGGATTTGATTATAGTCAAGCTGTAGCAATTGGAGCACAAGTAGATCCAGCCGGTACAGTAGCAACTGGTGCAGTACCGGGATCATTTGTTGTACTTACAACAAAAACAGGTGGTGGACGTAACCAATTATCATTCAACAGCACTGGCACATTAAGTGCTCCTGTTATTCAAACTGGAACATATACTACTATTCCAGATACCCGCCCAGCTACACCGGCATTAGGAATGATCATTTTTGAAACAACAACTAATACATTCCAAGGTTGGAACGGTACTTCGTGGACAACACTAGGCTAATCAATACTAACAACTAGTATTGCAAAAATCCTTAAATACTAAAAATATTTAAGGATTTTTTATGAAAGTATCAAAAATACCCGGACTAGGGAGATTTGGCATATTCATTGATGATGTGGATTTTGAACATCTAACCGATGAAGAATGGATGGAAATTGGACAACTGCACTTACAAAATTTAGTTACAATTATCCGTGATTGTAATCTATCCTGGACCAAGCAAACTGAATGGTGTATGAAGTGGGGTGATACTCGTTACGGTATTCGCTATCTAATCCTTAAAAAATATCCAGGTTTAATGTGGCACGAGGTTGTAAAACTATCCTTAGAAGATAGTCCGCTAATTGAATCTGTAGACAAATTACGTTTACAAAATATTGCCCGTATGCAAGAAGAAAGCCCCGAAGGTCGACATGTTATGCGTGTATCGGGTAAACGTGATAAAGATGGTAATCCACTGGGTATGTTTGCAGAAGGTGAACTTGCTTGGCATAGCAATGAAAGTGCTACACGTACCTTTACTCCAGGGGTTGCCTTATTAGGCGCCGAAGGTATGACAGCATCAGCTACTAGTTTTTTAACAACAACAGATTATTACGAAAATGTAAGTAATGCATTTCGTAGTGAATTAGATGAGATGGTTTTACTGCACAGATTTACCCCTGGCAAGATGAATCCGGGATTACGGATAGAGCAGGATGAAGTCATGCATGCTAACATGTGTCCAGAAGATGATTCCGAAATGCCTATGGTCATGCGTAGTCCAGGAGGCATTATTGGTCTACATTATAGTATTCATACAGTGCATAGTATTAAGGGATTGAGTAAGAAGGCAAGCGATGAGATATTTGCCGCCATTAATCGAGAATTATTTGTTGACAAATACATGTACGATCACTGGTATAAGACTAATAATGACTTTTGTCTATTTGATAATAGCATTACATTGCATCGTAGATTAGGCGATACTACTAATCGATTAGCATATCGTGTACAGCACGATTACAGTAATTTACAAACAGAATTTTGGCAACCGTATTTGTCTGAGCCGTTTGCTAGTGAGTATGAAAAAGAAATTGCTTATTATGTCGAACTAGCAGGCATTAAAGATTTTAAACTACCATCGAGGTAATGATTTTAATTGCTGATTAAACACAGGAACATTGAGACGCCAAAACGTTTGTACATGTCCCCTGTATTCTAATTCACAGGTGCGTTCTAATGCACCTGTTTCTACGAGTGCAGGACAGTATATGTTATGTACTAATCTTTGTGTACCAACATCACTAGGGTGGCTTGAAATATATAGTTCTGTATTTTTGCCAGCCCATTGGATACACGCAGGTATAAAGAACTGTGCTGTTATATTTTGATGCTGTTGACAGGTATATTTCAATCCACGAAGTTGTTGATACGGTAGCATATTAGTAAACACACAAGTACGTGTACAGATGCGATATGCAAGTGGTCCCATTTCAGGAAGAGAATGTGCACCGACACTACCTACTGCCTGATCATTATAATATAGTATCCAAACATTCCATCGATCTTCGCGGGTTAAGCTGTCTACTAACATTTTTTGACTAGCATTATTAGTAAAACCTCTGCACCCTGCTTCAGCATAAAACTCTGTTAGATCTAGGTCAGCAGACCATTCAACTAAGGAATACATTCTTTGCCTGCTCTATAAATTCATCTGGGTAGTTATTTCTGAAACTTTCAAAAGTTAATAATTGCATAGTTAATAATGATTGCGGCTCATCCCAATCTATTCCCATAGCATCTGTTTTGGGTTTCATTTCTGCACGACGTCCTTCGCTGATGTGACTTAGGTGATCTCTTACTGTTATCGGACCCTCTGATTCGTTGTACGTAAAGAAGTAGTTGATACTTTTAAGTTTTCCATCTACTACAAAATAACTACTAGGGTGCATACTGTATTTGTAGTAGCCCATGTCTTTGTGCGCACGAATAATAGCTAACATTTGTTCTTGCCAATCTGGAACTATCTTACTGTAGTTTTCCTGCAAACATCCTGCCTGTTCCCAAAAGTCGGGACCATCTATTTCTAAATAAACTTTCTTTTCTAAAATATTAATTTCTTTAATCTTTGGTACTAGGGTCGGATAGTGCTGACTCATGTTATGCAAATAACAAATTTCCCTGTTCCACTTGTCTTTCATCAATGCAGGATCTACTACTTCATTCATACCCTTATGGTACTCACTATCATTATGATACCACTGTACAAACGTCTTTTTATCCTTAGATATTAAGCTAGTATAGATGAGGTTGTTACGGCACAATCCGCTGCCGGGTACATTATTATAATAGTATTCATAACCCTTATCCATGAAAATACTTAGCTATAAATATGTTTACTATGCATATTCCTGAAGTTACCAAATTAAATTTTACGTTAGATCCTGCTGAACTCATACACTATTATAACACAGTTAAGAGTCAATACAGTCATTTAAATTGGACTTGGGAAAATAATTCTGTGCATTTGGACAATATTGCTGCGAGCGAATGCGCCGAAAAGACGCAAACACTTATGCATGGGTGGATGATGCAAAGTAATATGGCCGATAGCACTATGCCTCCGTCAATGTTAAAAACTAAACACCCAACTGTAAATTGGTATGATACAGAACTAATGTTTGGCATTGTCAAGCGACTACGTGAGCGTATACCATTTGCGTTCCGATGGACATTGTTTGTGTTGCCGCCTACTGGACAAGTAGTTAGTCATATAGATCCAGATCAATATGTAATTATTGTTCCAATTCAATGGGATCCAAAGGCACTGTTTATCCTTAATAATATCCCGTATACATTTGTGCCAGATGGTAGTGCATGGGGACTAGATGTAGAGTTGCCGCACGACACAGTTAACAATTCTAATATAGATCGCATTAATTTAATTGCTAGAATACCTAAAGATCGTGTGCAGGATTTATTAGCAATAACAGGGACAATATGATTAAAGGAATTAATAATCAGCCATACTACGATCTAGCTCAATATTTAGACATGGCAGAGTTTGATCGTATGCAGCCAGAAATCATTCGTGGTTTTGCAGAAGCACGAGAGTTTGCCAAAGAGGGCACATGGATGACTCCTGGGTTCACGTTTGATGAAATGAGCTACCGACCTTTCTGGAAACCTATTTACAAGGCAATGGATGAGTTTATGGCGTTGCCTGATACTGATCCTATTAAAATTGCAGGCATGGAATTGTACAAAGATTTTAAGAATTATAAACAACGCAACAAGTTTACACGCTTCTTAAAAATGGCAATGGGCGCATATGATCCATACATATACTACTTCCTATGGGAAGAGGGGTCATGGGATGATCGTACTGCTCCACGCAAACTTACAGAAGAAGCAGCATATTTTCCCAATGTAGTCAAATGGGTCGAGTCAATGACTGATATATTTGAACATATTGGTCGTGTGATATTCTTCCATTGCGATCACGACGGAATCCCATTTGAACACAGAGATTTAGATGCTAAGAATGGTATGAATGTAATGATGCCACATCGCAATGAGTTTATACATATTCGTCCTAATACACAGAAAGCTATGTATCTATGGGATCCCGAAAACAAAGATAAGACTTATCTAAATACTAGAGCAGCTTGGTGGAATGATCAAGATTGGCACGGCGGTGAGCGTATCATGAAGCAGAGCTATAGCCTACGTATTGATGGCAAGTTTACAGAAGAGTTTCGTAAAAAACTAGGCATTGATCATTTGGACTCGTACTAATGTATGATGGCATTTTAATTACTGAGTGTACTAGCCAAAATTGGTTAGGGCGCGGTTATGGTGTACATAGACTTGCAAATGAACTACGTAAGCATGGATTTAAGATACTTGTGCTCGATTGGGCATTTGCTATAGACATGCCGCTATACAAAAAAATATTAGATCTAGCAATGGGCCCAGAAACATTGTTTGTAGGATTTAGTACTAGTATCTTTCCTTATCGTATGCAGGATGTAGAAGGGCAAGAGAAAGCAAGTCTGCTACAAGCTAGTTATGCACGTACAAGTTCACAAGAATTTTTAAGTTTACAAGACGAAGAATGGTATGCAAAGGGATTGCCGCTCCAGTTTGCTAATGGAAACAGTCTGCCTTGGTTGCAGTACATTAAAGATAAGAATCTCAAGACTAACATTGTCATGGGTGGAAGCAAGACTTGGGAATATTTTGGCACTCCGCTAGTTGACCATTACTTTGTAGGCATGGCTGAAACTATGTTTGTTGACTATGTATTAAGTATTAGTGGTAAAGGTCCAAAACGTATCTTTAATACTGTTGTAGATTACGATACTAAAGCACAAGGTAACAAAGCACAATTTAACTACGTAACTAGTACCACACGTTATCAAGAAGAAGATTTTATACAGGCATATGAAGGACTAGGATTAGAAGTAGGCAGAGGATGCCGCTTTAGTTGTAGCTTCTGTACTTGGCCATTAATCGGGCAAAAGAATGTAGCAGACTACACAAAGACTCCAGAGATGATCCGTGCGGAACTTATGGAGAATTGGGAACGATTTGGTGTTTGGAAATACTATGTCACAGATGACACCTTCAATGACAGCACAGAAAAATTGGAAACATTCCTTGCTATTATTAAGAGCCTGCCCTTTAAGCCAGTATTCTGGGGGTTCTTTAGATTAGATCTAATAGCAAGTCATCCTGAGCAAATTGCCCTTATTAAAGAATGTGGTTTTAAAGATATTGTAGTAGGTATTGAAACATTTAACAAGGCAGCAGGTCGTGCTATTAAAAAAGGTGCTAGTCCTGCTAAACTTAAACAAGCTCTAATAGATTGTAAAGCAGCATGGGGCGGTGATGTCTTGATTAGTTCACAGTTTATTACAGGACTGCCGGGCGAGGACACTGCTAGTTTAGCAGAGTCGGTTAAATGGTTTATGCGTGAAGATGCTCCGATCGATGCTATTGGCCTGGTGCCTCTGCGTCAGTATGCTCCCGATCCATTAGATAGATATAAGGTAACTAGTCAATTCGAACGCGAAGCTGATAAGTGGGGATACAGCTGGCCCGATCCTGTTAATCGTCCGTGGTACTGGGAAAAGGCAGATGGTACAGATATAACTAACTATGATGAGGCTAAAGCAGCATCGGATTATTGGGAAGCTATGTTAGGTACTATTAATCGCAAAGGCAAATGGGTATTCAAGCATACTGCATTTGATCACGGCGATTGGTCTTGGGAAGAACTAGATGCACTAACCTGGGAAGAATATGAAAATGTGCCTAAGGTAAGTGGAAACATGCCGCTAGTGCATAAACAAGTAATGTGTGATTACTTCGAACCGTTACTTAAATTTTTACGAGAACATAAATGAAGTACATAGGAAATTTTATTGATCAAATACCTGCGGGATTAATAAACGCTGTGTTAAATGACAATGGAGATATCACACCGGTGTATCAACCAGAGAAATGGACTGGTAAACCAGAATGGGATGCAGCCCGTATCGCTTTAGAAAATGCAGGTTATCCTAAACTAGATTACCAGTTTCATCAATACACGCAAGCAACCGAGTGTCTGAAGCCATTCTTAGATCAAATCGATTTTAAATTTAACTTACCCAATTTGCCGCCGGTGCATCATTGGTGGATTGTTAAGTATATGGGCGGCGATATGCAACCCATGCATTTTGATCCGCATGTTATAGATACACAAGACTGCCAACGCTATACAATGATGCTAACTGATTTCGAAGATGGGCATATTTTTGTCTACGATGATGTATTATTAAATAATTATAAGGCAGGAGATTTGTTTCTTTGGCCAGATGCTATGTGCTTACATGGCGCAGCAAATATTAGTATGACCCCACGCATTAGTTTACAAATGAGTTTTTATAATGAAATACCTAGGTAATTTTAAAGATTGGATACAGCCTGGACTACTAGAAAGAATAGTAGAAACTCAGGGAGACCCTACATTGCTAAATCAACCACTAACGTGGAAGGGGCATCCTGAACACGAAGCATGGTATAAAACTTTCTGCGCAGCAGGATACGATAAGCGCAACTACTACTCTAATATGTATAATGAGCGTACAATCGATATAAAAGATTTTACTATAACTCCGCCTATTGATATAGGTACGGCTGCATGGGATTGGTGGTTTATTAAATTCTTACCAGGTAGTGTAGCATGCATGCACTATGATCCGCATACAAAGATTTATCAAACTGCTAAACGATATTGGATGGCTATGATGGATTATCACCCAGGGCATGTGTTTGTATCAGAAGGTGGACAGATGATGAAAAACTATAAAGCTGGAGACCTGTGGACTTGGGAAAAGGCAGATCTAATGCATGGGGTAGTTAATATTAGTATGTTACCTAGAGTAACATTTCAATTTAGTACACACGAATTAGATGATGTGTACAATAAACCTAAATTTTATATTGACCATACCCTAGATTAATCGTAGGTCATCCAGTGTAAGATAAACTTAGGTACAAGCCCAACATTAGTACCAGCATGCCATAGTTTATAATCGCTCCATTCGTATATATTGCCCATGGCTTCATTATAAAAACAGTGATCTTCCATTGCAAGCATATGCCCTACAGCAGGCGGATCAATGAATATCATAAAACGTCTTGTATTACCTAGTTTGTTCCATTCTGTTTCATTGTCATCGGTATCCCAATGCCACGGAGTGCACCAACCTGGGTCAATCCTAGCAAGCCATACTTTAATTGTTTTAACTTTTAATAAATTTTCTAATTTAAGAATAACTTCATTGTCAAAATCTTCACCTGGATAATAGTTAATCCATTTAATTGCGTCAAAGTTAAAGTTTGCTTTTTCCCACAACTCAACTAATTCGCCGTATACCGGGTTAGTGTCCATCTTCCACTTAGTTCTGTCAGCAGTGACTAATTTGCCTGGCTTATTAATAATCTCTTCTACAACGTTATTCCAATCAATAATATTTGAACAGTTGCCTACGAATTTAACTTTTTCCATTTAATAACCTACAAAATGATACATATACTTGGGGACAAGCCCTAAGTTTGCGCCTGCATGCCACGCACGAAATGTTGGAAACTCTAGCATATCACCTACTGCATAGTTATAGCATATCTTATCTTCTACGATAAACACATGACCAAATGCAAACTCGCTTATATGTACAGATACCCTACGAGGGTTGACTCCTAATTCTGCTATCAATTCGTTATCGAAGTCCCAATGGTATGGCGCCATGCAACCTGGATCAATTTTACTAATCCATGATTCTAAATGCGTTAGTCCTAATAGGGTTTCCATCGCGGGTATAACCCTACAATCAAACGATTCGGGTTCATAGTTGGTTACTTTAACTCCTTGAATATTCATGTCAGCATCTACCCAAAGACGATGTATTTCGTTGTAGTCTTTTTTATTTGCCCACTCATCCGGTTTAATATAAGCCTGCATGCCAGGCCCTGTTAGGGTATCTATTACGTGCTGCCAATCTATAATGTTTGAACAATTCATAAAAATATTTATGTGTAAACAACTATCACTAAATATTTCACTATGCCTATATCGAACTCGCATCTTGAACCTGTTTTTGCAGTACCTATTTGGACTGCTGACTTATCTCCCGTAAGTGATAAAGAATTAGAATTAGTTAAGCAACTAGAATATATGCAGCATCCTAGAGAGGACAAAAAATTAAAGCATACTAAGCAAACATACCTACTAAACACAGAACCAGGGCTTGCTAGAATAAGAGAAGAATTACAAAAAGCTGTTGAGCATTACTGGCACAATGTATTATGCGTACAAGAGCATCTAGGGCTTAGGCCATTACACAGTTGGATAACAAAACATGGGCCGGGTGATAGCCACATATGGCATCAAGATCCTAACACGTTAGTTAGTGCAATCTTTTATTTAAAAGCCCCAGACGGCTGTGGCGATTTGTGTTTTAGAAAAGATTTAAACTATTGTAATTTATTTCCAAATGTAATGGAAATGCAGTATCATACATATACAACATTTAACAATAGAGAATTTCGTGTTACTCCCCGCGACAATATGATAGTAGTATTTCCTGCACATATTGAGCATTCGGTAAGTGAGAATTTAAGCAACGAAGATAGATTTGCTCTAGTAGTTGACTATTGGCCTACTGGTACTTCAAACTACGGCATCGACAACGGTGATTGGGATCAGCAACTATATTAAAATAGCTGCGTATATATTTTAGGTAATATGTTATCAGGCCATTTTACATATTGCTTTAGTGCTTCCTTAAACAATATTTCAATATTAAGTTTGTCGCCTTCTGTTGCTTCTATAAATCGCGGTCCAGAGGTTTCTCCAATCATTCCACGTATATGATCTAGCTTAACATACGGATCAGTTGCACTAACGCATCCGTAAAAATCAAATGTACGCAATACACCGTTGTCTATAAAATAACAATGTGGATATAAACTAGTCTTATAGTATCCAGCACTAACTATGTCTTTTAATATAGTAGTCATTTGCTCCTGCCAATCGGGCAGTGCTTCATCTAAACTGCGACCGCTATATACAATTTGATTGCATGTTTCTCCAGCCCAAGTAAAGAATATTTTCTGTTCTTCTAGATCTATAGTAATGTTGCGAGGAGCCCAGGGCATATCCTTAAACACAGTAATATATTCTACTTCTCTATTAAAGAAATATGTAACCATTTCTTTAGTATAGTGCGGGCGTTCTGGTAGCCAGCTTGCTAAATCTTCATTTTGATATTTACTAGTGTGATCAAAATGCATACAAAACACATTACCGCTAGAGCTGACTAGCGGAGTATAAATTAAATTAGTTTCAATTAAATTATCATCTTCTGGATTAATTTTGTAAAACGGAGTCCAATTAGTTGTATTCATACGTCAATTGTCAATATAAAATATTCTCTAGTTAATTCTTCCAATTCATCTAAGCAATCCATTTCTATAGTAAGTGATGCTATTAGGTCTTGACCGTTGAACTTACTAACAATCCCTCGTTTAAATGCTGCGTTTAACCACGGACTAATAACATCATCAAATATAAATCTGCGATCTACTACCACATCTTTAAGTGTTATAAAGACTTCAATCGGATCTTTAAGGACGTTGCGTGGCAGTAAGTGTCTGACCACTAACTGTATTCTATCTTCGCTGCCAAAATTAACAGCAGTGTGTCGGTAGCCTGCATCCATAGTGTACCATTGCCCATCTACTTCAGTTGGATGCATAATATGTGTTTCTAAATTTATTAAGAAGGAATGATTACCTTGTATGGCCAGATGCCAGCGGTCGTCTATATCGGCATGACTCGGGTACGCTTCACCCGGAGTTAGTTTAATTAACCGAGCCTCGCCCTTGGCTACAATAATGCTATCTAATATGGTTTGCCAAACTGTGCCAGCGTATTCTGGCTTAATTACCCACGGATCATGAAAGAAATCCCCAGTGGGTTCGTTTAACGCTAACCGTGCATCTATTTCGGGCAACGAAGATGATGCTGCTTGTAATAATTCTTTAGATATAGTATAATGAGTGCGTCCTAACATGAAAATATTTATGTGTTAAGATTTTAGTGTAAATAATTCATGAAACAAATGCGAGTCGCTCCCTCATATGATCCAAAATGGTTAGAAAAAGAAAGACCACAGCCTCTGTCAGATACTAGGATCGAACAATTACAACAAGATGTTTTAAATGGAAATTTGGACAAAGATATAACAGATAATGTTTATACAAATTTCAAACGTGAAATGACTAATTGGCTTTTTAACAGTCGATTAAACTATCTACAAGGATTTGATCAGTTTGATCGAGTAGATATCATAAACGGATGTACACAGTTAATCGACACTATGTACATGCGAGGAAATGTGCAGATTATTGAAGGTGATTACAAATACCACGAGCGGCTAGGTAATTGGTATCGTAAGCCGGGAGAACTAATTCCCCTTATTCCGCTAGTTATTGCTTTGCCATTTCCTAGCACAGGCGATGTACATAATCAAATAAAGGAAATATTAAATGAATGTCTTGATAAAAATATCCCAGTACATATCGACGGAGCATGGATCACGTGTTGCCGCTCTATTAATTTCAATTTTAATCATCCTGCTATACGCAGTGTATCAATCAGTCTTTCTAAAGGTTTGGGTTTAGGCTGGAATAGAGTTGGACTACGCTGGAATCGAGAAACAACAGCAGATGCTATTACTATTATGAATGATTTTAATATGAACTTACGTGCTCCTACGATGATAGGATTACACTTCTTGCGTAATTTAGAACCAGACTATCTATGGAATACATACGGGAATCTATATTACCAAGTATGTACAGATTTTGCCCTGACTCCTACAAAAAGCATTTACCTTGCGCTTAAAGATGGGCACCCGGTTGGCGTTAGTCCGTTAATTAGATATGTCGCAGAAAAGTAAAACCTTCTGCATGCATCCGTTTACAGGATTAGCTACACGTGAAGATGGTGCTATATGTGCGTGTTGCCGCAGCCATCCTGTTGGATTTATAGATAAGCAATCGTTACAAGAAATTTGGAATAACGATACAATGAAGCGTATTCGTAAACAGGTACTCAACGACCAACGCCCTAATGAATGTGAACCGTGTTTTGCCCTAGAAGATCAGGGTGTTGAAAGTCTACGCATGCGACACATTGCTGGTAAGATTCCAGAAGCACGGATTAATCTATATCCAACTGCACTGTCTACATTAAAAGCCGATTACTCAATGCCCTTTGAGATTCCCACAATGGAACTTAAATTAAACAATCTATGTAATCTTGCTTGCCGTATGTGCCATCCTATGGACAGTACTAGTTGGACTGACTGGAGCGAAGTTAAGGAATTCTATAAGGCAGAAGGTAATATTATGTATGCTATTGTAGAAGACCATAACCTAGAGCGCAAACCATTCTTAGATAAGTTTCAAGATAACCCAGCATGGTGGGCTAGTTTAGAAAAGTTGCTCCCATACTTTAGACGTGTAGAGTTTGCCGGGGGTGAACCATTAATGGATCCACAACACTATCGCATCTTAGATATGCTTGCGCCGTATGCTAGCCAAATAGAAATTAAGTATGCTACTAACCTAAGTATGTTAGGCAAGGCAGGGCGCACTGTTTGGGAATATTGGCCGATGTTTAAATCAGTAGCGGTTAATGTAAGCATTGACGGCATTGGTGATAGCTATGAATATATCCGTACAAATGCACACTGGGCTAAATTGATCGCTAACATTCGCCAGATACAAACTATTTCTAACATCAGCCGAATTGTCGGCGCTGTCACTGTACAGGTCAGCAATGTGCTTGTGTTAGATAAAATAATAGAATATTTCTTAAACGATATAGGCATTGTCTTTCATACACACCGAGTAGCATATCCTAAAGTATTGTCAGCACAAGTATTGCCGCCACCATTAAAAGCATTAGCTGTTATGCGATTAGAAGCTATTAAATTACGTGTACCGGAATTTAAAATGGTTAAGCAACATCCGGAATTGCTTGCGTACACCCTAGGACAAATACAAGATAATATAAACTATATCAACGCAGTGGATCAAAGTGCGCTATGGGAAGACTGCGTAGAGTTTAATCGTAGACTCGATAACAGTAGAAACAGTAAAACATTTACAGAAGTGAATATAGAGTTTCAAGATTATGTATAAAGTTACTAGCCGGTGGCCGCATCAGAATAGCATTAAAGTTGAGTGGAATCTTGGAAAACGTTGTAACTACGATTGCACGTACTGTCCTAGTAGCATACACGACAACTCAAGTCCCCATTCAGATATTGAAATTCTAAAAGCCGCAGTAGACCAACTAGCAGCATTAGGGAAACCCATACGTCTCAGCTTTACAGGTGGCGAGCCTACAGTACATCCTAAATTTGAAGAACTAGTTAACTACGCTAAACATGTTGGCATTAGTTGGATTAGTGTAACTACCAATGGAACTCGTACTGCTGAATGGTACAAGAAACAGAGGGTTGATCAATATGTGTTTAGCATACATTTTGAATATGATTTTAAACGTGTACTGCATACTGCTACAAGTTTAAAAGATACAAATAAATCACTAATCTTACAACTCATGGCTCATCATGATCATATGAAGGACGTTAAAGATTCTGCAGGGTATCTTGATATTATTAAAGTGCCATACACTGTACGCAGGATTCGTTGGACTGAAGGAAACCACGATTTGTTCGATGACATGCGATATCACCCGGATGACTTAACCTGGATTAAAGAAAGTGAATCAACTGTTGCCCCCAATGTTATTATTTGGTTGGACGACAAATATGCGCAAATACCTCAACATGCAAATGATGTTATCAAACTGCACCGTAATCAATATAAGGGCTGGCAGTGCAATGCAGGCATAGAAAGTCTAATGATTAATTGGGATGGTGACGTACATCGTGCTACTTGTCGTGTGGGCGGTAGCTTAGGAAATATTTACGAAGGAAACTTTGTTGTACCTACGGAGCCTATTATTTGTGATCGCAACTATTGTACCTGTGCAGCAGATATTCCGCTGACTAAAGTAAATGTGCAATCTCAGGAAATACAGTTCTAAAGTCTGTTTTACGCTGTGCATCCATTGTAGCAATGTACTCACGAAAGTCTGGTAATAAGTTAGTATGATCTTCAGCATCCATCCAATCTAATATGCCTTCCCAACGTTTCCATCCATAAGGATTAGTTTCCCAGAATTCTGCGTCTTTAGTATAGTTGTCCCATAACCATTGCTGTAATTCTGCAAATAGCTCACGTACTTCTGCTTTATCTTCCTTGGGCAATACACGCAAGCTCATCCACGTTGGGATCCAAACTAGATGTACACCCACAAGTCCGCCACCGTTAGTTTGCCCTGCTACATTCTTTTCAAAGTTTAACTTTTTAAAGTTACTCTTAACCTTCCACTTGATAAAATCTGGAATGTGTTTGATGTTTAGAATCTGTACAGCAAGAGCAATATTACAATGTATGTTATCTGGAGTATTATCTAACTTGTGTAGGTTTTCTTCTACAATCTTCCAATCAGTTGGGAATCTTATGTAGTGATTTCGATCACCCATACCGTCTAAGCTAACACCAACTTTAACTTTCTTAAACTGTTTCCAAATATCAATAATCGCATCATCTAATAATAGCAAGTTAGTATTATATCTCAATGAAATCTTATCTGCATACCCACGTTTAATAATTTCTTCTAAGAACATCTTGTGTTCACGAATCATCAATGGTTCGCCACCAGCAAAGTATAGTTGTTTTAAATTAGGAATTTGATCGTAGACTTCTCTCCAGAATTCTGGATTTTCGTGCCAGAAATTATTGTGAGATTTTTTATCCCAATACATTTGTTTTTTAATTAGAGGACTTTCAAATATAGGAAATACTTTCTTATATTCTCCGACCCACTGGCTACTATCATGTGGACTGCACATAATGCATTTTAAATTACAAGTATTACCCAGGCGTAGATCTAAGTATTGTAATTTATAAGGAACTGTACCATCTTCTTCAGTTTCTGCAATTAATTCTTTAATATCTATTTGTTCATGTAAGTGCCAGGTGCCAGTTTCCCAAATACGTTTGCTAGCAATACCCTCTTCTTCTTCCTTAAAGCATTTAACACAACTAGCTGGTACTTCTCCTGCTAGCATAGACTTGCGTACTGATTTCATGTAGTCATTGTTAAACGCTTCTGTTGGCAAATCTCTAGCAAAGTTAGCCGGAGTACCGTCTTCTTTTTTAACAAGACCTACACCATAATCACCGCTGTCTGCTCCGCTAGCATTGGCCACACAACATATACGCATGTCGCCGTTGGGGCGTGTGGCAAGATGCATCCAAGGTAATACACAAAAACTAGGAGTACCAGTAAGCTCAGTAATTTGTTTTTGCCAATCGCCTAGTTGAGTAGTTTCAGGTTGTATCCAAAAGATCTTATTCATCGAATGTTTCCAAATCCACGAACTGATCGCGACACTGGCTAATAACCGTATCGGGAAACTTGCCGCATGTTCTTACACAAACGTGTAACTTGTCACCTGCAAACGATTTGTCCCACTGACTTTGCCACTCGGGGCTGTCTACAATTTCCTGTACAGAGTATTTACGTAGGTTAAGCTGTTCAATACCATTAAATTTGTTTAATAGTCTAGTAAGGCTTGCTTTGCTGTCTGTTTGAAAATCGTGTACTAGTTGTTCTTCTTTAGTATGAATATAAGGAGTTGCTCCTACAAAACAACAAGGCCACAAATAACCCAATGCGTCAATATATACACTTTTAAGTTCTTCTACCTCGCAGGTAACTGTAGCACTAGCAACTAATTCTCTATAGTTCTCTACAGTTTTTTTATCTACAAACACTAACTTTTGTTCTGTTGGGTTTTCTAATCGATGTGTAACATTACCGTTTTTATCATAGACGTCAAACCAAGGATTACCAATAAAGCGACTAGTTTGCTTTTCATAGAAACTTTCAAATCCTAAATCTTTGGCCATTTGACGAGCTTCTTCTAATTGATGTTCATTGTGTCTAAATGTAATAAAGTTCCAACGTGCCTTGCCGCCTGCGTTTATAAATGTTTTAGCATTGGCAATAATTTTATTAAAGTCTGTACCTACACGATATAATGCGTGAGTATCTTCTAAACCGTCAATACCGAACTGTACTAAATGATTCTTTGGCAATGCTTGCGCCAGTTCCTCCCACCATTTGCTATTACGCAAACTTCCGTTAGTATGTATATCAATTCTAATATCGGGATTATTTACAGTAATGTATTTGACAATATTAAGTAGATCATTATTAAGTAACGGGTCACCGAAGTTTCCACACATGGTAATAGTGTGTAGTTGTTCTACTAGCCTACTAGGAACCATTCTAATAAAGAATCTAAGATCGATGTCTTTAACTTTGAGTAAGGGGTTTTCACCACCCCCATGATGGTTACGGGCGCACATTGGACAGCTTGCTTGGCAGTTTGAACTAAGTTCAATGTGTAGGGCGCCTATTTCTTTAAATTTATACATAGAGGAAATATTTAGTAGGTTTAGTTAGGGTTATAAATATTTTCATGAATGTAGAACATATCTTTACTGTACCAATTGTAACTAGCAAATTACCAACGATTCCTAAAGAAACAGTTGAATTTGCAAAAACTATCGAGTATATACCGTATGCCGCAGGCGATGTGGATCAATCAACATTGTCTATAGATAATTGTGATCTTTCTATTTCCAAAAATAAACAAATACTCGATTCATACCCAGAATTTGCAAACCTAAGAGAATCGATCTATACTGCGGCATACGAATATTGGCATAATGTACTGTGTGTACAGGATTCACTAAAGATCCGTATTAGACATAGTTGGATAACTAGACACGGTCCTGGAAACTGGAACCGACCACATACCCACACAACCAGTGCATTTACTTCTTGTGTATATTTACAAACGGCTGAAAACTGTGGAGACTTAGTCTTTAAAAAAGATCCAAACTACTTAAATTTATTCCCCTCAGCTCTTGATTTTGATTATCATACAACTAATAATATTAACCATAAAGAATATTCAATTACTCCCCAAGACAATTTGATTGTATTCTTTCCTAGCCATCTAAGTCATTACACCGGAGTTAATAATAGTAATATTGAACGCTATACTATTAATATAGATTGGTGGTTCTACGGTACTTCTAGAAAAGGTAGCAGGGCTGGATTCCAGTCCGAATTTAAATAAATCTCTCAGTGTAGGTATCCTGATCATCCATCGTAGAGAACGGGCTAGATGCACTACACATCTTAATACATACATCAGAATCTTTGTCCTTCCATTTCTTCTGCATGATTGTTTGCCACATTTCCGATTCTAGTAAATCTTTAATATCAACCTTGCTAGCGTCTATTGCATCAAAACCGCCCATGTCGTTGACTAGTTTTGAAAAACTTGCGTTTAGTCCTGCACCTGCATCGTAGTTAGAAACCGAATCGTAGACATTGAACTGTTTATAATATTCTTTATTGTATTCTATGTCTAAATAGGTTAATGATCCCATTATACAACAAGGCAAGGTTATATAGTTTGCATCAATGTAAATTTCTCTGTTCTTTTTAACATAGCAATGTATTTCGTCGGCTTTGTCCCACTTTTTAAAATTATCAAAGTCTCCTTTCTTAATAAATTTAATAGGAGCAGAATCTGAAGATTCTAAATAGTGTGTAACAGCACCATCCCTATCTAACACTTTAAATGGTTCGTCACCGTGCCTACGACTAGTTTTTAATGCAAATGCTTTAAATCCAAAGTCTTTAGCTCGCTGTTTAGCTTCTTCAACTTGATGCTGATTATGTTTAAACTGTATAAATTGCCATGTTGCATATCCACCTGCTGCAATAAATGTTTTTGCATTCTTCAAGACCATATCATAGGTTACATTAACTCTGTATAAGTGATTAGTATCTTCTAAACCATCTAGGGCAAATACAACATTATGATTGGGCGGTAGGGCTGCTACTAATTCTTTCCACCACTTGGCACTTCTGGCTCCGCCATTAGTAAAGATGCCTATGAACACATTTGGATTAGTATCACGCACATACGCACACATCTCAATTAAATCTTTGTTAAGGGTGGGTTCGCCAGCGGTGCCTGCAAAATCAATATCTTTAATTTGTGCAAGTACATCTTTATTAAATATCTTTTTAAAATCAGCCAAAGTCCAATCGTTTAACTTCATCGTTGGGTTATCAAGTCCGCCGTGTACATTTCTTGCACACAACGGACACGCTGCCTGGCAGCGATTGGTTATTTCGATCTGCAGAGCATTTAATTCACTAAATTTAAACATTGGCTGTTCCTACTATCATATAACGGGTATATAATGGTAGTTGAAGCTGGCCTGCCCATAACACAGTTAAATGACTTTGTTCTTTAAAATGATCTAAGCTATCAGCTATGCGTACATGTTCCGATATCTCATAATTGTTACTCTGTACAACTACAAGACTATTATATGGAATTCCGCTTAACCACAGGTCGTATTGGTCTTGCGTGATATGTTCACAACTAGTATTAATAATTACATCAGCATCGCTACGTAATGCACACATGTCAGCAGTGACCGCAAAGAACTTACCTGCAATTTCTTCTAGTTTGTTTATAGTATTTGCAGTCTCTTCACATGCGGGATCAATATCAACGCTGCGAATGCTATCAACAACAATATCTGCTTGAAATAGCAAACTGGCTAATACCCCATTCCATCCACCGTGTATGTCGATGCTAACTGGACGATTAATATAAGGTTTAAGATTGTCTATTAACCAAACTTTACTTTTCAGTTGACCTTTCCAAAATGATTCTAGCGTTCGTTTGGAATCATTGCTATTGCGTATAGCATCCATCCAGAACATAACATGATCTAAGTCTACTTGCATTTGGGTATCTTGCTGTCAGCTGAACTAACACAATTAGGAGATGTACACCTCTGCGGTTCTGTGAACAGATTAAATCCTTCTAATGTGCCGAGAGGTTGGTCGTAGCAACTGTAGCCACGCTTAACTTCATTGCCCCTTATTATAACACTTTGATAGCCAGAATTACAAGACCAATCGGTAAACTTATTAAATCCAAAACTGTTAAATCGTTCTGCCTGATCGAACAAGTATTCTGTATCATCCTTGTACAGAGCAACTTGGTATAAATCTTCGCCGCGGTTTTTTTGTGGAAATCCTTCTTGTAGTACTGCGATCTGTTCAGCAGTATAACCGCTGACTATATTACTTGCAGTTGGATCGCTTTGCGGTTTAAGAGTAACATTAATTCCACGTGCGGCAAATCTTTCTAACCTAGCATATAGTTCATCAAACTTTTCAGGAACCATAACTTGATTAATAGTAACATGTACTCCATTGTAGATTAGTTGTAAACACTTGTCACCAAATTCTTGCTCTCGGGCAAACTCATCATGAAAGCTGGCTGTGATGCTCCTGCGTTGTAATACGTTAGTAGCATCAACCCAATTTTTCCACCACTTCGAACCTGGCGACAAATTAGTTGTCATGTGTATACTTTGGTAAGGAGTTTGTACTCCGTCATCTAAGTGCCTAACCAAATCTAGTAATTGCTTATATGCTGTAGGTTCGCCACCTGAAAAACTCCAATGAAATTCGGTAAATCCATTTTGGCGAGCTTGTCTTTTGATTTCATCTACTGCATGTTTATAGACTTCAATAGGTCGGTGATCAACTTGGTCGGTTCTAGCATACGGCCAGCAGTAACTACATTTATAGTTACAAAATCTACCCAAAATCCAACTTATGTTAAATAATGGACTATCGAGCATTGTTCGCTGCCCAAAACGAGTTATTTTTTCAAAGGGTATAGTAGTAAATTGCATTGACATTATTTACGCTTGAGCGTATAATACTATTGTAGACGTGAGTGGAACTTGGTATACCTCCTCCCTAGCGTTCGTTGGGGAGGGTCGGGGTCTAGCTCTTAGAGCGACTTTGTAGGTTCGAATCCTACCGTCTACACCAGTTTAATTAGGCACAGAAAGGCTTATATGAAGAAGGTATTAGTGTTGTTAGTAGCAGTATCTTTTAATTGTTTTGCGTATGTTGACGAACCTCTTAAAGAGTTTGACACTACACATAACTCAGTTAATCGGTCAAACATTGTTTGGCTGCAAGTTGCTGATGTTAATGCATCGTGTGAAAAGATGTCTCAACAACGAGGCGGTGGCGGCTTTGGCTATGCTATGCAGGCTTGTTCGTTTTGGGACAAGACTCCGCAAGGCACTACTACTTGCACAATCATCACAGGTCCTACGACGAACCTAACTGTACTTGGACACGAAACACGCCACTGCTTTCAAGGTAATTTCCATTAATGGATGATAGAGATTTAGTAGAGATGATTTGGCAATCGCCGTGGATGCTGGAGAAAATCCGCACTCGCCAGGACTATGCTCAAAATCTATATGCGGCATTTTGCAATATGCAATGGTGTAAACGTGAAATGTGGGACATCCTTAAGGAAGAATATTGGTCGTGCTCTTGGCGTAGTGCCGGTGGACTTGTAGCAGAGTGGCAGGGCAAGGGCGGCGATTACATGGATTGGTA
>JGI26470J50227_1000350_pt1 | contig 19887 bp, 14 predicted proteins | sample FreactTroBogLake_FD_50227 | JGI IMG/M metagenome (IMG submission 50227) | reverse complement strand
GGACCAGGCAAGGACCGGTGCGTTCCTGGACCTGCCCCCTGCCGGCAGGCGGTTCACCGGCGGCCAGCGCGTGCGCCTGGGCGACACCGACACGCTCGGGCAGCTCCGACCGGACGCCGCCGCCCGGTACCTGCACGACATCGCCGGCGACGATTGGGACGACACCGGCATCGACGCCGACGACCTCTGGGTGGTCCGTCGGACCGCACTGCGCCTCGGGTCTGCGGGCCGGTGGCCGAACCTGGGCGAGGCGGTGACCGCCACGACCTGGTGCTCGGGGATCGGGGCAGCGTGGGCGGAGCGGCGGACCGACCTGTCCGTCGACGGGCAGGTGCAGGTGGAAGCCGAGGCACTGTGGGTGCCGCTCGACGGATCGGGTCGACCGAGGCGCATCTCGCTTGAGTTCCGGAATGCCTACGGGGAGGCCGCCGGGGGTCGCAGGGTGTCCGGTCGGTTGCCGCCGGCCGTCGTGCCGGATTCGGCCGTCCGCCGACCGTGGCCGCTGCGCCGGGTGGACCTGGACGTCGCCGGGCACGTGAACAACGCTGCGAGCTGGACGGCGCTGGTCGAAGTGGCTGACGGACCGGTGCGGGCGGCGGTGCTGACCCACCACGGGCCGCTGGAGTGGGGCGACCAGGTGACCCTGGCCACCCGACCGGGGCGGATGTGGCTGCTGTGCGGTGCGGCGGTGCGGGTGTCCGGCGAATTCACGCCCTGCTGAGCAGCGGACTACTTCGACACGATGACCGACGAGCCGTGGCCGAACAGTCCCTGGTTGGCGGTGATGCCCACGCGGGCTCCCTCCACCTGGCGGCCGGCAGCCTGTCCGCGCAGCTGCCAGACCAGCTCGCACACCTGGGCGATGGCCTGGGCCGGGATCGCCTCGCCGAAGCACGAGAGTCCGCCGCTCGGGTTGACCGGGACCCGGCCGCCGAGCGTGGTGTCGCCGTCGCGGAGGAGTCGCTCAGCCTCACCCTGCTTGCAGAGCCCGATGTCCTCGTACCAGTCGAGCTCGAGCGCCGAGGACAGGTCGTAGACCTCGGCCAGGCTGACGTCCTCGGGACCGATCCCGGCCTCCTCGTAAGCGGCGAGCGCCACTGACTGCTTGAAGGTGGGCCCGACGGATGCCGCCGTGGCCGACGAGTCGGTGGAGAAATTGGGCATCTCGATGATGGTCTGCGGGAACCGGGGGGTCACCGTCGACACCGCGTCGATGGTGACGAGCTCGCGGGCGCCGGCATGCCGCTTGGCGAACTCCATCGAGCAGAGGACCAGGGCGGCACCGCCGTCGGACGTGGCGCAGATCTCGAGCAGGCGCAGGGGGTCGGCCACCATCGGCGAGGCGAGGACCTCGTCGGCCGACACCTCCTTGCGGTAGCGGGCATTCGGGTTCTCCAGGCCGTGGCGGGCGTTCTTCACCTTGACCGCGGCGAAGTCCTGCTCCGTGGCGCCGAACAGTTCCATGCGCCGCCGGGCGTAGAGCGCGAAGTAGGTCGGGTTGGTGGCACCCATGAGGTGGAATCGCAACCAGTCCGGGTCGTCCTTTCGGTCGCCGCCCACTGGGGTGAAGAACCCCTTGGGGGTGGTGTCCGCCCCCACGACCAGGGCGACGTCGCACAGGCCGGCGAGGATCTGTGCCCGGGCATTGTTGATGGCCTGGGCACCCGAGGCGCAGGCGGCATAGGCCGACGACACACGCGCTCCCGTCCACCCGAGTGCCTGCGCGAAGGTGGCGCCGGCGACGAAGCCCGGATAGCCGTTGCGGATGGTGTCCGCCCCGGCCACGTACTGGATGTCGGTCCAGGGCAGGTCGGCCTCCCGCAGGGCGTCGCCGGCGGCAGCAAGCCCGTACTCGACGAAGTTTCGTCCCCACTTGCCCCATGGGTGCATTCCTGCACCGAGGACGGCGACCCGCTTGTCGTCCGGCATCTCAGGACCCCTGTCCGGTCGGGGCGCCGGTCGGGCGCCATTGCCACACCATGTACTCGTGCTCCTCGTCCTCGTAGAGCGTTCCGAGGACGAGTTCGACCTCGGTGCCCACGCTGAGGTCGCCGACGCCGACGCCGGGGACCAGCTGCCCCATGACCACCATCTGCTCGGCGGCGAGCTCTACCGCGGCCAGGGCGAACGGGACGTACGGGTCCGCCGCCACGTACGGCTTCGGGGGCTCGTAGCAGGCGTCGGTGTAGGACCACACCGTGCCCGTGCGGCTGAGCGGGGTCTCGGCGAACTCGCGCCCCTGGCATCCCGGGTTCCGGCAGAAGAACGTCTCCTTCGGGAACGCGAAATTCCCGCAGCTCGTACACCTGGAGCCGAGCAGCGTGGGCGCGTCGTCATCGAGGGTGAACCAGCCGTCGATGGCCGGCACCCGAGTCTTCGTCGTCATGCGGCGAATCCTAACGGACCGTCAGAAACGGGAGCACCCGGGCCCCGCCTGATCAGTGGTCAGCCGCTGATCACGAAGTGGGATGTCGCCGTCTGGTGATGGGCGGTCCCGGTCGGGGTGGGGATCGTGCCGTGCACCTTCCAGTGTCCGACGGTCCCGGTGAACGTCGCCGGGTGAGCGGCGGTCGGCCCGGTCACGGCGGGCACGGTCACCGTGGCACGCACCGCGGACCGTCCGTAGGTGCCGGCGACCGTGATGCGGAGGCCGGCCTCTGCCGCCTGGGCCGCCTGGGTGTCGGTCGGGAGCGCGACCGCCGGGAAGTGGTAGTCGAGGGTGATGTTGAACGGTGTCCCGGCCAGGGTGCCCCGATATCGGAATGCCGGGACCGGCCCGGTCGGAAGTCTTCCGTCGGTTCCGAAGAACGAGCTCGGAGGAAGGACCAGGGTCGACGTACCAGCGAGCGGCTCGCCGTCGATGTCGCCGGTGAACCGCTGCGGTGGCGGGGTCCCGTCGGCCTCGGCGGAATTCGTGGCGACCGGGGTCCAGTTGAACGTGGCGGTCCCAGGGCCGTCGTGCACGCCGGAGCGGTCCACGACCACCAGGACCACGGCGGCTGCACCCAGTGCGACGGCGACGGCGACCAACACGAGGATGATCCAGGTGTGCGGCCTGCTCCGGCCGCCGGTCGGGCCATCCGTGTCGACGCCGACGGCGGGATCTGTCAGATCAGCGGTGCTCTCCGGTGCGCCCATGCCCCATCTTGGTCCGGCTCGGACCGGCAGTCCGGGACCGGACCGGGCGGACCCTGGCTCGACCTCGCGTCACGGTGGATGGGTGGCTCGTCCCCGCCGGACCACACCGCCGGCGCCTGGCCACACCTCGGGGCCGTGATGACCGTACCCGGCGTTCTGATAATGAGAATCATTATCGACCCACCGAAAAGGAAATCATCGGGAGGTCGCTGACCAGGAATTCTGGCCCTCGTCAGCTCTCGACAGTTCCCCCGAGGCCGCCCTTGGACCGGGATTCGGCGATCCGGGAGGCGTCCCATCCGAGCAGGTCGGCCAGGACTTCGTCGGTGTGCTGGCCGACCGATGGGGCATGCGCGGGCACGGGAAGCGCTTCGCCGATGAACTTGATCGGCGACCCGAGCTGCTCGGCCCCGAGACGCTCCACCGGATACCAGGAGAACCGGTCCTGGAACTGCGGGTCGTCGGCGATCGTCTTCGGGGAGTTGACCGGTGCCACCGGGAAGTTCTTCTCGACGCCGTAGTCGATCCACTCGACTGCGGACCGGGAGCGGAAGATGTCTCGGAGCTCGGCCCGCAGCTCGAGGTTGCCGACCGCATGGTCGGCGAACTTGGAGCCGGGCCACTTCTCGAACAGGTCGACCCGGTCGACGGCCTCGCAGAAGTTCTTCCACAGTGACTGCTCCGAGGCCATGAACAGGACGTAGCGTCCGTCCGCTGCCTCGTAGACCTGATAGCGGACGCCGTGGATCATGCCGGCGGTGCCGGGATCACGCCGCTCGTAGTCGTCGGCCTTGTTTCCGGTGACCTCGGACTGGGGCCGTTCGTAGGCCTTCCACGTCTCGCTCCGGTACCAGTCCATGGCTGCCGCCGCGTCCGACTGGGCGATCTCGAAGTACGAGCCCTCGCCGGTCGTCTTGGCGCGTAGGACGGCGGCCATGATGCCGAGCGCGCCGAAGAGCGGTCCGGCGTGGATGCCCATCGATGCGTGTTCGGGCAGGTACGAGAAGCCGTCGTCGTCGACCTGGGGGGTCACGATCCCGGCCCAGGTGTCGAAGGCCACCCCGTGTGCGGGCAGATTCTTGTAAGGGCCGGTCATGCCGTATCCCGAGATGGTGCAGAACACGAGGTCGGGCTTGAGGGTCTTGAGGTCGTCGTACCCCACGCCCCGCTTGGCGAGGACTCCTGGACGCCCGGCCTCGACCACCACGTCGCAGGTCTGTGCGAGCGCCTTGAACGTGGCGACGTCCTCCTCGGTGCGCAGGTCCATGACGATCGAGCGCTTGCCGCGGTTCAGGTGCAGGTGCATGAGCGACACGCCCTCGACGATGGGCCAGGTCATCTCGCGGATGTAGTCACCGGCAGGGGGCTCCACCTTGATCACCTCGGCCCCGAGGTCGATCAGGGGCATGGTGATCGCGGCTGGCCCGAGGGCCGACACCTCGAGGATCCGGATGCCGTGCAGCGGGGCGTCGGTGGGCATGTGGCCTCCTGGGGCAGTTCGGTACGACGTTCGTGGGCGACTGTGCCCGTGGAGCGGATGATAACTGACGGAGTGTCAGATACGGTCGGTCAGACCCCCCGTGGCCCGTCCCTCCCGGGGTCGGATAGAGTGGGCGACTGCTTCGCCGACGACCGGGCTGGATCCCATGGGTCCCTCGGACAGCAGGCGGAACGGAGCCAGCGCTCGTAGCTCAACGGATTAGAGCATCTGACTACGGATCAGAAGGTTGCAGGTTCGAATCCTGCCGAGCGCACCATTGTGATGTCGTGAGACATCGGAGACAGATGTCTCACGACTTCGTAGACAACCAGGGACTATCGGTCACAGCTGTGGCTGGTAGTCCTCTGTTGTGTCCAGGGTCAGGTGGCGGAGCGGCGAGCCGTCGATCCCTTGACAGATGCAGCCGAGGGGTAGGTGCCTCTCGAGACTCCGGAACGATCCCCCGGTGCTGACGGGTTCCGTGGTTCAGCTCCGATGTCGGTTCAGTGGTCACCGAGATCCACGCACTGCTCCCAATTCGATTCTGAGTTGTGCGCGAAATGCGAGGTAGTGATCGGTAGCTCCTGCGGCGGCAAGGCGAGCAGACGACACCTCTATGACACCGAGGTCGACTGACGAGTAGCGCACCCGCCATGTGCCGAAGTAATCCGTCAAGCAGTTGCCTCGATCGGCGTCGACAATTCATCCGGTTCGGAGAATGACCTCGTTGACATATTGCCTGAGTGGCCATACGGTACCTTCGCGGACTGCGCCGTATCAGGTGCATGTGAAGGGGTGACAATCCTCGAATTGATTACCCAATCGAATTGGCGTACGGCGACAGAGTCCGGATCGAGCGGAATAAGGACCTTCTCCAAATAGAAAGTTGGACAAGTGACAACTGGGCATCCTGTCGTGTTCTTCGAAGTGCTCGCCCAAAACCAGCAGAACCTCGCGAAGTTCTATGCCACGGTGTTCGGTTGGGAATTCAATCCTGGAGGGAAGAGCCCGGCGGGGAAGTCCTTCGACTACATCGCGCCTCCATTCGATGGGGTGGAAGTCCGTGGAGGAATCGGCAACGTCAACCCCGACGGCGATGCCAGTCGCGTCAACTTCTACGTCCTCGTGGATGACCTCGACGCGACACTCCAATTGGTCGTCGCTGCCGGCGGGCAGAGGGAGCGCGATCCCATCCAGGCCGATGGGTACGGATTTGCGATATTCAAGGATCCAGAAGGCAACTCCATAGGCATCGTCCTGCCGTTTCCACCGATTCCGCCAGTTGTGGAGCCGCCCGAATGATCCAACGCCCATCACGCGATCATCACCTGAGGTCCTACTGCGCCGATCCGTGCCCGCTTCCACAGCGAGTGGACAAGTGATGGATCCCGCAACGTCCCTGGATCACGGTCACGCCTCCGTGCCCCGTACGGAACCGTGACACGACACCTCGCAGTTCCCGTATTCCGCATTCACCACAGATCACCTGGAGGGCGAGACATGTCGTGCAGTGCTTCCGCGTCACAGCACCCACCAATTCGGTTGAACACGCCGCATGGCGTCGCGGTCGGTGATGTGAGCAGTGACCCGCGCTCGCCTCGCTCGTATCGACCCTGGTCACGAGGATGACGGCGTGAGCTATCTCCATCCAATCCGAATCACATTCGCCGGACGCTTTCAGGCAGATGTGTCCACTGTGAACAACGACGTTCGCCACTTCGACAACGCCAGCTTCGAGCCGGTATTCCAGGAGTTCCAGGAGGGCGATGAGTTCAACGGCTGGTGGAATCCCACCGGGTCGGGCGCGTTCCGCTTTGTGGGATGCCGAGTGACGGGCGCGTTCTACGAAGACGGCACGACCGCGGCCGACGGGGCGAACGACCCTGCGATCGGGATGTCGATCAGTGGCGCTCCCGCCCGGGTCGCGGCCAAATTGGTCGACCTCGACCCGCAGTGGCAGCTGGCGTCGGCACCCTGGGGTCTCGGAGTGCGGGCAAGCGGCGCCCAGGGGGCCGCGCTCTTTTCGGGGGAGTATGCATCGCACGCCTTCCGGGACCTCTGGTTCAGCCGTTTGCCATCCGCACAGGCTGATTCGGCGGCGTCGTCGACCTTCCAGTCAGTGCTCCACGATGTCTCGTGGAACAAGGAGTACCTGGCAACGAGCCGCATCCTCCGAGAACTCCACGAGGCCAGCGCTGACCGGCTGTCGATCCGCCTGGCGACCTTCGGCTTCGACGGCGATCCGACGAGCCCCGACTTCACGCTCGGGACGGTCATCGGGTCCATCGGAGTGCAGTCGGACGGTGAGCCGGAGTCGTTCATCTGTGGACGTCGGTTCGTGCCCGCCAGCCAATTCTCCTCGTGGGCGGGCATCTCCTACTTCAGCGCCGTCCTCGACAGCAAGTCGAGGCAGCTCGCACTGGACCTGTCGAACGCGCTGACCATCGCCGATCCGCTTGGCACTCCTGCCGACGTCGGACGGCTCATGGTCGGCATTCTGCGTGATCCTGCGATCGTGGAGAACACACCCGTTGGGCCGGCGACGTTCGTGCGCATCGCGGAGATTCCCTATCGGGAGCCGGGGTGGTTGGCGGCCACCGGGGGCGTGTTCAGCGCCGCCCTTTCCGATGCCGACCTCCGACTCGCCTCCGAATGTCCGCTCGCGCTCGTCACCGCATCGCCCTACAACCCCGGTGCTTCGGGTTTCGATGCAGGTCACGGAATCGTGGCCATTCGCGAGTCGCCCCAAGGACTGTTCGTCGGAGCGGAACCGATCGTCCTGCGCATCGACGCTCCGGGGGCCGGCATGGTCAGCGTCCACGCAGCCCGGTACGGCGCGCCTCTTGCACAGACCGAGGTCCAGTTCCATCAGGTCGGACGCATCCCTGGTCAAGGCGGCGGGCAGACCGATGGGCCCAACACGCCCACGGCTGCGATCCCCGACATCGGCTGGCCGGAGAAGGCACTGACCATTCCGAAGGCAGCCGCGACTGACGCCGCAGGAACCACGTCGATCCAGATCGGCGGCGCTGACCCGGGAACTCCACGAACCTACCTGGACGGTCAGGTGTACCTCGTCGACTATCGCCTGGCAGGTCAAGGCAATACCGACCGCCACCCTTTCGACATGATCGCCGTGCATGTCCGCGACGCCGTGAGCATCCCGGAGCACCCGACGTGGGACATCGTGGAACCGATCCTGCAGCAGTACGCCAATCTCTATCCGGTGATGCGGGGCATCGTGGACATGGGTGACGAAGCGTCGGTGAAGGCTCAGCGAGACCTGCTGTTGTTGGCCTTCTCGGTGCCCATGTCGGATCCCAATGCGATGCCCGCCACCCGCGACCTCTCGGAAGGCAAACGGCGAATCATCGTGAATTGGCTCCATGACCTCGAGGCCTCACCGACACCTCCGCGGCCCATTCGGAGCACACCGTCACCCGCTCCTGGTTCCCCCACCGGACTGGACGCGACATCCGACGGCAAGACGCGGTTCGCCGCCGGATTCCGGAATGCCGCCCATCAGCCCGACTTCCCCGAATGACCTGGTCAACAAAGGACGTCCAATGCTAAGGATCAGACCGGACATCGTTGCTTCGATCGCGGCTGCCGACAGCGCGGCAGCGCTTCACGATCATCTGCAGGGGGCCGTCGAACTCGAACATGCGACCATCCCGCCCTATCTGACCGCGCTGTTCTCGATCAAGCCCGGGACGAATCAGGTGGCCGCGGCGGTCCTGACCTCAGTGGTGACCCAGGAAATGCTTCACATGACGATTGCCGCCAACATCCTGAATGCCCTCGGCGGGACGCCCCAGTTCGACCGACCTGGATTCATCCCGATCTATCCAGGACCGTTGCCCATGGGCGTGGGAGACCGACTGACCGTCGGTCTGGCGAAGTTGACCCGAGACGTGGTCTACGACGTGTTCATGCAGATCGAAGAGCCTGAGTCCCCGATCTCGATCCCGGTGATGGCCCCGGAATTCGCGTTTGCCACTCTCGCCGAGCCGGCGCCCGAGTACGCGACGATCGGGCAATTCTACGAGGCCATCAAACAGAAGATCATCGAGATCGGGGACGGCGCATTTGTCGGAAGCCCCGATCGCCAGGTCGTCGACACCACCTGGTTTCCAGCCGACCAGCTCTTTCCCGTGACCAACGTGCGGACGGCGGCGGCGGCCATCGATGTCATCGTGCATCAAGGAGAAGGCACGTCGACGAGTCCTGAGGACGGTGGCGAGCCCGCCCACTACTACCGCTTCGCGCAGCTCGTGTTCGCACGGATGCTGGAGGTCGACCCCTCGGATCCCGTGGGATGGTCCTACTCCGGCCCGCAGGTGGGAATCGACCCGGCGGGGGTGTGGGATCTGCTGCCGAACGCCAAAGTCGCGGACTACCCCGCCGGCTCCAAGGCGCAGATTCTCGGTGATCAGGTCAATCGGAGTTACACGCACCTCCTGCGCAGCCTCCAGGTGACGTTCGATGGCGAACCTGGGGCGCTGAAGGGCGCCCTGGCGCTGATGTTCGAACTGAACCTGATGGCGTCCGAACTCGTGACCGTGCCACTTCGCGGCACGCTTTTCCAGGCCGCGCCGACCTTCGAGTACACCCCGATCTGACGCGGTCGCAGTCCAACTCGGGGACTCGGGTCGGTTGCGTGCATCCGGTGGAGTGATCGGGCCCGGTGACCGGTCCGGCCACGGTGCCACAGGCGGAGGAGGAGTCGATACCGGACTCCCGGGCAGCGGACCGATCAGCCGTGGGAACGAGCGATGCCGGCCTTCTGCAGGACTGCAGCACTCACGCCGACCGATCGCCACGCTGAATACGAGATCCCCTTGCGCGCCCCGTAGTCCCTCGCCACCTTGACGAAGTCCTTCTCGAAGCTCGGGAGATCGACCGTCTCGCCGGTAGCGGCGAGTTCGACTTCGAGGTCCATCTGCTCCTGCACCAGTTGGAGGCGCGACAGCGCTTCGGCGTCAGCGAGCGAGGCTTCGATCGCCGCCAGGCGCTTCTGGATCGACTGCGGTGTTCGCTTGCGGCCACGTCGGGGCTTCGCCTGCTCCAACGCCTCGAGGTAGTGCCGCACGATGCGACCTTCCTCACGTCCCTTCGCGAGGGCTGCCTTGTGGGCGGCGGACATCGACGACTTGGCGCCCCCCTTCTTGGTTGGAACAGCAGTCTTGGAAGTGGCCATACGGGCATTGTGGCACACAGTGGACACAAAGTGAACAGAATTTGAACAGATGTGAACAGTTGACGGATCCCTGCATCGACGGCAAGCATCGAGGCGTACGGCGGGGCGCAATCGCACGCGGTGGGCCAATTGACCGCCGCCGCCCGAGGTCGGCCCATCTCAGGGGGGAGTGCGCGCCGCCACTATGTCGCAATCCATTCGTGGAGCGGCACGCGGCGCGATCTCGATCCGGCCCGGACATCGATTCCGCCGGCGACGCCGATCGATGGAGACGATCGGGGGGGGGNTGTTGGTGATGTCCGAGGTGGCACAGGCCACACCAGGTGCCGATCGAGAGCAGTGTGTACCCAGTAGTGGGATGATCAATGTGGGAAGGCGCGACCACAGTGCTCAGGCCAAATCGACCACCACGGCGACGACCTGGACATCCATGGAAATCGAGCCTTCCAGATGAAAGGAATTGGCACTGATGGCTACGGAAGGCGGAGGTCGCGAACTCCAGCACGGCCGTGCCACCGATGCCGCGCCGACGCGAGCGAACCTGGCGCTATCGGTGCTCGGTCCACTTTCGGCAGAAGTACATGGAGCACCGCTTGTTCTCTCCGGAGCGCGCCGACGTGCGATCCTGCTGCGATTGATCATCGAGACCACCCACTGCGTGCCGCTCGATCGCCTGGCTGAGGATGCGTGGGGAGGGGCTCCGCCTCCGGGCTCCGCGTCGACTCTGCGGAGCCACCTGTCGTCGTTGCGGAAGGTCCTGGGTCCCGATCGTGTGTTCAGCCGCCAGGGATCGGCAGTGCTCGCACTGGACGCCGACGAATTGGACGCCGACCGATTCGAGGCCGCCCTCGGTCAGGCCCGCCTAGCCGTGGCGCGGGCCGACGACCGTCAGGCGGAGCGCCTCTTCGAGTCGGCATTGGGACTGTGGAGGGGCAACGCGTACGTGGACGTGGCCGGTATGTCCTGGGCCTTGCCGGAGACCGCCCGACTCGAGGAGCAACGGCTCGAAGCGCTCGAAGGACTGCTGGATGTCCAGCTGAAACTGGGGGACTGCAGTCATGTCGTCGCTTCCGCCGAGCAGGCGGTGCGGGAGCATCCACTCCGCGAGCACCTGTGGGCGACGCTCATCACGGCGCTGTACCGGTCGGGCAGACAGGCGGAGGCGCTGCGTGCCTACGAGCGGATCCGCGTCCAGTTGGCGGAAGAGTTGGGGATCGAACCGTCCCCCGAGCTCCGCCATCTCGAACGGGCGGTCCTGGACCAGGACGCGTCACTCGACCGTTGGGCCCCGCGCCGGCACCGGGATGCTCCCGACCCGACCCGGGTCGGGAGCATGGAGCATGGGAGTCCGCCCGAGGTCGGACCCGACGACAATGCGATCGCCAGTGAGGAGTCAGATCTGACCTGGATCGCCACGGCTCCCGGAGGTCACGTCGTAGGGCGGGCCGCCGAGCTCGAACAGGCGAACCGGGATCGGGACCGGTCGCATCGGGGGCAGCAGGTCGTCCTGGTCGTCACGGGCGAGCCCGGTATCGGAAAGACGACCCTGGTGTCCGAGCTCGCGATCGCGAGCGAGGCCAAGGGCGACCTGATCCTCTACGGCAGGTGCAACGAGCAGTCGGTGTCCCCGTACGAGATGTTCCAGGCTTCCATCGGCCGTGCCCTCCGGTACCCGATCGGGAAGCTGGCCCTGGAGCGGGTCGGTCACCTCCGGAGCGCGCTGAGCCAACTGTTTCCCGAGGTCGTCGAGCTCGAACGGGCGGCACCCCGGGCTGCGCAGCAATCCGCCGAGGCCGAACGATTCCGCATGTTCGAGGCCGTTGCCATGTTGATCCGGTCCATCGCGACGCTGCGCCCGACCGTACTGGTCCTCGAGGACATCCAGTGGGCCGATGCCGCCTCGATCGGGCTGCTCGGCCACACGTTGCGGGCCAACCCGGAGGTGCCGCTCCTCGTGGTGGCGACCATCAGGAGCACGGATTCCGGACCAGCGCCGTGGCTGTCCGAGGAATTCGTCAGCCTCAAGCGCGCCATCGACGTCGATCGGATCGACCTCGATGGCCTCGACTCCGAACTCTCGCTCGAACTCTATGGCGAGGCGACCGGGTCCACCATCGGGTCCGAGGACATCAGCGGTGAGCGGCTCCGCGTCTATACGGGAGGGAACCCGTATTTCCTCCAGGAGATCGGCGCCGAAGTGACGCGGACGAAGACGTCGATCAGCGATCTGCTGGATGACGGTGACGCGCTCCACTGGAAGGTGACGGTTCCCGAGCGGCTCCGCGAATTGGTCACCTGGCGCCTCGCAGGCTTGTCGGAGCGCAGTCGGGAGCTGTTCCGAGTGGCCTCGCTGCTCGGGCTCCAGTTCTCCGCGTCCACCCTCATCGCCGTCAGCGGCGTCGAAGACGATGTGCTGGTCGCGCTCGATGAGGGGTTGGCAGCCGGCATCGTGGCCGAGGTGGGAGGGGGGAGTGGCGACTACAGATTCGCCCACGATCTGGTCCGGCACTCCCTCGAGACGAGCCTCGGGAGCGCCCGGCGCTCGCGGGCCCACCTGCGGATCGCACAGGTGCTGGAAGGACGGCACGGTCTCAGCCAGGTGAGCGCCGGCCAGATCGCTCGTCACTACGTCCAGGGCATCGCCGCCGGGGCGGCGGATCGGGCACGGCTCTTCTGCCGCATGGCGGGCGAGGCCGCGCTGGAACAGGTCGCATTCGAACGGGCGGCGGTGTATTTCCGGCAGGCGCTCGACATCAGTCGGCGGTACTTCCCCCACGACGCGCAAGGTGAGTGCGAGATCGCCCTGCGGCTTGCCAACACCGAGGTGAAGGCCGGCCACCTGATCGTCGCGGACGAGCTGTTCGGGCGCGCGTTCGACGAGTGCCGACGATTGGGGCGGTGGGATCTCGCCGGCAATGCGGCATTGGGCTTCGGGGGGGTGCTGCCGGCAGGCGTGGAACCGAATCCCGTCGCGCAGGCGATGCTGCGGAGCGTCCTCGCCGAACTCGGCGTCGGCGACCATCTCCAGCGGGCGCTCATCCTGGGGCGCCTGGCCCAGTGGGGCCATTTCAGCGAACCCCGCGAGGATCGGGTCGCACTCGCGGGAGAGGCGATCCAGATCGCGGATCGCCTGGGGGATCCGGCCACCCGGGCCGCGGTTCTCGAATACCGGTACTGGGCCCTGTCGGGTCCCGATGAGCTGGACCGCCAATTGAGTGATGCACGCAAGATCAGCGAGATCGGCGAGGGACTGGGCGAGTCCGAGCTCGTGCTCCGGGGCATGAAGTGTGAGTTGCACGCGGAGTTCGAGTTGGGCGACTTCGCCGCGGCGAATCGCCGGGCCCAGGTCATGCGTGAGTTGGCGACCGAGGTCGGACAGCCGGAGTTCGTACGGCTCGGATTCATGTGGGACAGCCTGGTCGCCGGCATCCAGGGTCGCTTCGACGATGCCGAACATGCGGCCACCCGGGCCTACGCCATCTTCCGGGAGAGTGGTCATTCACAGACGGATGCACTGGCGGTCGGCCTGAGCCTCACGTGGCTGTGGCTCCAGGGGCGGATGGGCGAGATGAAGCCCCTCTTGGAGACCGGCCGGACGGGACGATCCTCGCTGGGCGAGAAGGCACTGGCTGCATGGGCCGCCGTCGAGTCCGACGAATTGGACGAGGCCCGGTCGATCGTCGATGGCCTGTCGAAGGACGAGCTGACCGCCCAGGACCGCAACTTCCACTGGTGGTTCACCATGGCCGGGTTGAGTCAGGCGACGTCGGCTCTCGAGGACCGAGGCTGGGCCCAACACCTGTACGGACTGATGCTCCCGTACCGGACGCACAACTGCCGCGTCGGCCAGGCCACCTTCCTGGGGTCGGTGTCCTTCCATCTGGGGGTGCTGGCACGGGTCGCCGGTGACCTCGATGTCGCCAACGCCCATCTCCAAGAGGCGTTGGAGCGACACCAGCTCATGGGCGCCACGCCGTTCGTCGAGTTGACGCTCCGCGAGCTGGAACGGGTGGCGACGGGGGTGTCGGGCTAGCGACGTGACTGCTCCCACCTGGGGCGTCGACCGTGCGGGCGCCCCGGGGCGCCGTTGCGCCGGTCATGGCGGGCGCCGGTGGACGCGGCGGTCACATCAACGCGACGGATGTGCGTCGAGGTGCTGCACGATGCCCGGGAACACGTCGGTGGCGGCGTCCCTCCCGATGATGGCATCGAGGTGGCCGTAGCCTTCGAGGTACGTGGCCGAGAACAGGCGTGCGGCCAGGTCCTTCCCGAGCGATTCCTGGAGCCACGAGAGCGTGCGCTGCGTTCCTTCCGGATGGAAGATGTAGTTCCGGGTGCCCGCCAGGAAGTGGATGGGCACGTCCAGCGTGCCGACGTTGGACAGGTAGCGGTCGAGTCCGTCGGCGTCGACGAGTCGACCTCGTTGCAACATGAGGACCAGATGGCGGAGCGCCGTCAGATTGCCCACGCCGAACAGCCGGGTGATCTCCCGATGGGTGGCGTCGTCGAGCTGCTCGTGGACATGGGTCAGCCCGAAGATCGCGTTGATCCACCGGCAGACCGCCAATCCGCACCGCTCGCCTCGTGGCATGGGCACGGGACGGAGTGCGAGGTCGAGTGCGACGTCGAGCGGATGTCCCGCCACGTCGGGCCCCATGCGGGCCACGCCCAGATCGGCGAGCAGCGCCCCGATCCGCAGGTCCGCCTTGGCGCGGTTCAAGGCGGAGGTCACCGGGAACGCGGTGAACTGCGCGCAGATCGCCGAGCGGATCCCACGCGTGCCCGCCAGCAGGGTCATCAGGAGCGACACCGATCCGACGCAGTGGCCCAGTGCCTGGACATCGGGACGGCCGGTGCGGGCGATCACCTCGTCGACGGCCCGCGGCCAGTCGATCCCTGCGATGTCGTCGATGGTGCACTGGCTCCACGCGGACGGGAGGTCGATCCCGGCCCGGTAGTCGAAGAGCCACACGTCGAATCCCCGGTCGATCAGGTACTCCACGAGGCTCGGCCCGCTGTTGCCGACCGTGAACGACGTGGCCGACATGGCGAAGCCGGCTGCGAGGACGACCGGGCCCTTCTCGCCCCCGCAGTAGCGGATCAGACGTGACGACGCACTCGGGACGGGCTTGTCGTGCCACAGGCCGTCCGGGTCACACCATCGCACCAGGTCGGCGCCGTGCCCACCTGGTGAAGGAAGCACCGCCGGCACCGTTCGACCGGTCGGGAAGCGCACGCCCTCGTCCAGGACGCCGCCGTAGAAGGGCCAGAGGGCACCGAGGAAGTGCAGGAGGAATTGACGCTCCAGGCGCGCTCCCTCGGAAGGCGACGGCGCGTGCGACACGGTGATCGATGCCACGAGGCGACGGAGCGAGCCAACCGAAACGCGCAGCACGCCGCGGTAGACCTCCGGCGGGAGGCCCGCTCGGGGGTCGGACGTGATCGTGACGAACAACGTGGTGGTGTCCTGCCAGGCGCGACGTGCCGGACCGTTGTGGATCACCTTGTGCCCCTCGAACCCGTAGTCGTCGCCCTCGGCCGACCGCGCCGTGAAGCGATACCGCATGTTGTCCGTCGCCACGTGGGTGGGGTCCGGGGTCATCAGGACGAATTCGCCCGAGGTGACCTGGAGTGGACGAGGGCTCAGCAGCGGGCAGTGCAGCGTTCCGGAGATCGTGGCCGGCGTGCCTGGTGCCGCCAATTGGGCCGGGAGATCCGCCTGGACGATCGTCAGGTCGGTCTCGATCTCGTTGCCGGATGCCTGCCCGTACGCAGCCGCGGCCCGGTAGTCGAGGTCGGAATCGGCCACCGGGGCGAGGTGTCCGGCCATCTTCTCTCGGAAGGACAGGCCGGGAGTCCGTCCGTCGTCGCCGTCCCGGCGATCGCGTGGGGGATCGGGAACCATCAGCATTCGAGCGCGATCACATCCGACACAGGGGGAGCCACCCGACGGCGACCGCAGTGGGCGCGGTCCTTCCACAGCGTGGGCGCGGGACTGACGGTACCGGTTCTTCCGACCCAGGTGTGTCCAGGCGAATCGGTGCTCCGCATCTGGTGGACAACGCAACAGCCGGCTCGATTGCCGAGCCGGCTGTTGCCCAGTTCCCGCCTGTCATCGGGGGCTCCGCCGTCGCCCCGTCGATGTTGTCACTCGTGGCATCATTTCAGAACGGCATCCAGTTCTTGTGTAGTCGTTGTCCATGGATCCTGGTCCAGGAGTGCAGGACGTCACCGCGGCGGGTCCGACGGCGCGTCGTCGCCGGTGTCGGAGGACCCCGTCGGGTGCGATGCAATCGAATGCTGGGCGGTGTTGGAGATGGCGCGGATCCCGAAGTAGGCGGTGGTCATCGTGCCCACCGCTGTGAAGGCACTGGTCAGGATGGAGACGGTCGAACCGACGTTCGCACCGCCGTTCGAGATCTTGACGACTCCGAAGATCGCCGCCAGGGCGATCGCCACGTCGCCACAGACGACGACCCACAGGCCCGTCCACGCCCGGGTGTGATCGACGTCCTGGTCCGTGGTGGGCCGGGACCTTGCGACGAGCTTCATCCGGGTACCCCCGTGATCGTGACGGCGAGGTGTGCCGAGGCGGAAGCGGTCGTCATCCGACCTCAGATCGCTGGGCCGTCGGTCGGCGGATGATGGAGGGGCATGCCTCGCACGCGGCGCGCCCTTCCTGGGCGAACCAGCGGCACGACGAACGGATCGCGCATCGTGGGAGGAGCGAGACCGAGGAGACCGCAGGTGCCCCCTCCACAGCGTGCTCGATGACGCCGCACCGACTCCCGGTCCACTGGACGCATGCACCCTCGACGCACGAACCAGCGAACCGCAGTCTGTTCTCCAGGTCGACCCCGCGTTCGCTGAGGTCCTCCAGCGAGTCCTCGGTCATGAGGACTGCGGGGTTGAGGTAGGCGGTGTCGAAGCATTTCGAGACGACAGCCAGGAGCGCTGCGCCCGGTGCCGGTGCAGCACTCGGGCACGTCATCCCGGTCTGTGGCTCGGGCATCGGGCTACTCCTGGTCGAACGCCAACAGTTCCGGGGCGCGCTCCGCGATCGCCCTGGAGACCTCGAGTGCCTGGCGTTCGAGGAGCAACCGACCGCCGTTGACCCGGTGCTGGCTCCACATCTCGCCGGTGACCTCGTCGGGATCCTCGGCCACGATCGCACGCGTTGCCGCAGTTGCGATCTCATTTGCGATCCGGTGCCGAGCGTCGTCGCCCAACTCGATCCCGGAAATTCGGAATTGGAACGTGTAGTCGAGGTGATCCGCCATGGTGATGAACCTTTCAATTGAGTGAGATTTGCATGTGATGCGATACGACAAGCACGAAAGAATCATGGATAAGGAATAACCCATGGATCGTGTGAAGTCCGTTATACGCCTGTGACATGAGCCTGTCCAGAGTGGTCGTCGACCGTGCGTGTACTCCTTGTCCACGCTCTGTCCAACATCCTGGCGACCCGTCGGAATTGACCAAAGCGCTGACCCGCAAACATCCGGTCGGGACAATGCGTGCACAGAGGAGGCGCCGAGTGGATCGGTTGGCCCCCGAGGGCAAGGGCGCCGCCGTCACCGTCCCGAGAGGAATCGCTGGGCACGCCGATGGGTGAGGTGGCGATGCGAGTAGCCGGGTGCACCGCGTACGGCGCTGCAGGCCTGCACGCTGGTGGTTTGCACGTCCGGAGGTGCGTTCTCCCCGTCGGGCACGGTGGGTCGTCGAAGTCGGCCGGATGGTCATGTCGCGTGGGCGTAGGGAGGCGGGCGCCGGCACCGAGGAGAACCCGGCCCATGTCCACGCCCCACCATTGCCCTCAGAACGCGCATTACATCACGCGTCAATAAAGAGAATACTGCGACATAGAGCGTGAACAATTGGGTGCCATCGACGGCATTGACACACGAGGACGTCCCGCTTATCGTGCCAAGAAGGCGGCGGCGATCGATCGGACACAGTGGTGCGGATCCACAGGATTCCCGGTCGTGAGCGGACATCCGCTGACATCGATGATGCCATGCGGCGCATCATGGGGACCAGGAGGCGGACATGTCGACGACGTTTCGGGCTGCACCGATCAATCAGACCGTGGACGACAATCTCGGCCTGATCGCCGAGTTGCGAGGCAATTGGCTCGGTCATGGCTTCAATCTGATCGCCCGGCCCGACCAGCAGGACGGCCAGCCGTTCTTCCTCGAGCTCAACGCGACACGGGAATCCCTCGCGTTCACGGCAATCGGCGGCGACATCCCCAACCGGGGGTCCGCCCAGGGTGACGTCACCCTCCACGGACTGCACTATCTGCAACAGGTGGCGGATCTGTCGACTGACACGGGGATCCACATCGAACCCGGTCTGTGGATCCGGGTTCCGCCGACAACGGTGCCTTCGGTGGCGCAGGACACCTACGTGCGACAGGCGGCGATCCCGCACGGCGACTCGCTGCTCGCGCAGAGCATCACGGCGGTGAGCCTCGACGGTGGGCCGATCATCGCGTCGGTGGACTCGACCCCGTTCACCGGAACGGTCCCGCAGCTGAATGCGTCGTCGCCGACGCCGGAGACGGATCCCGCCTATCTTGCGCCGTATCTGAACGATCAGCTCCCCGCGGGCCTGGATCCCGGGCTTGTTGCGGCGACGACGATCAAGGATCCGACCCGGGTGTTGCAGGCGGAGATCTCCAAGCAGCTGGCGCACGGCCACCAGTTCGTCAGCACCGTGGTGATCCAGCTCTCCACCGCCCCCGTCGGCGGGATCGTGAACATCCCGTTCGTCGCGGCCAATGCGAACGCAGCGCAACTCGATGCGATCTTCTGGATCGAGACGGTCACCCATCCGGTGGCGGGCACGTTCGTCCAGCTGCAGTACGTCCAGCGGGTCATCCTGGACTTCATCGGCATCCGTTGGCCGCACTTCTCGGTGGCCACACTCCGCAAGCTCTGAGGACGGGCGACCGTGATGCGTGCGTCTCCGTCGGTGGGATGGTGGCCCGTGGACGAAGATGGCCGCGCCCGGTCGGGGCGTGGGGAACCGTCCAGGCGAACGGTGCCACGGGGAAGCGATGTCTGAGGTGCGCTGGGTCTGTCTCTCGGACACCCATTTCGGAGCGGAGAACAGCATCCTCAGCCATGTCCCGGCCGGGGGAACCAGCGTCGATGCGTCGACGCCGGGGCCGGTCCTCACCGCACTCGTGGACTGCCTCGCGGATCTCACCCGGCGTGGATGCGGCGGCCGGCGGCCGACACTCGTGCTCAACGGAGACATCCTCGAGCTGGCGCTCGCCCAGGACAATGTCGCGGCGATGGTGTTCGACCGGTTCATCGACCTCGCCTTCGGTGGTCCGGATCCGATCTTCGACGACACGATCGTGTTCGTTCCGGGGAACCATGACCACCATCTCTGGGAGACGGCCCGTGAACGCCAGTACGCAGACTATGTGGCGACCGTTCCACCCCATGAGCCGCTGGCCGTCCCGTGGCACGTCACCCGCCTCTTCCCCCGCGAATCGTCGACGCCGCTCGAGGCCGAACTGCTGACCGGACTGATCCGGCGGCGCCTGGGCCGAGCGGCCAGCGTGCGCGTCGTCTATCCAAATTTCGGCGTAGCGAGCGCCGATGGATCCCACGTCGTGGTCTTCCATCACGGGCACTTCGTGGAACCGCTCTACCGACTGATGTCCATCGCGAAACACGTGCTGTTCCCCGGGCAGGCTCCCGGTCCCGAGGTGTGGGATTGGGAAGCAGACAATTTCGCCTGGATCGACTTCTTCTGGTCGACCCTCGGCCGTTCGGGAGACGCCGGTGAAGACGTCGGCTTCATCTACGACATGCTCCAGGACCCGCAAGCCCTGAGTGCGCTCGCCGGGAACGCCGGCGCGGCGGCCGGCGCCAGAGCACCGACGGTCGTGCGCCCTATTGCCCGACCGCTGGCGGCCTGGGTCGTGGCCCGACTGGCGCGGGCGATCCGGGCACGGGAGCGCGCCAACCCGGATGTCCTGTTGACGCCGGCAGCCCAGGCGGGCCTCGACGCCTATCTCGCAGGTCCACTCCTCCGTCAGCTGACCAAC
>JGI26470J50227_1000347_pt1 | contig 19975 bp, 15 predicted proteins | sample FreactTroBogLake_FD_50227 | JGI IMG/M metagenome (IMG submission 50227) | reverse complement strand
CATGCGGCTAATTGATAGGTACGTTCATTGAGTTCGCAAGCCCACTCCAGTTGTTCAGGCAGGTGAATGTTAAGGCCAATGTTAGCTCTTGCATAGATATAACGATCTCTTTGGCGATTAAAGGTGAAGTTTTGAATATGATTCCAGCCAGGACCATCGATAAAGCCTGAATACTTTCTGGCAATTTGAGCCATGTAGCTAATATGCTCTCGTTTACGCGAAGCCATTAAGGCATAGTTCAGATCTTTTTTTATTCCAGGTACTGGGTAGTAGTAAAGGGTGTTTGCACCAAATGGAATTGTTAATACACGATAACCATGATCAAAAAAAGATTGATATTCAGACCTAGAGTAAATGTAATCGGGATCTCTAAAGCTAAAAAAGAAATCAACCCCTATTTGCTTGGCATAGGCAAGGCGCCCCAATAATGGAGAATTGCCGTATTGTTCAAGTGACGCGGTAAGCCCAATTTTTAACTGATGGGCTTTTTTATATTTTCCGACATAGTCCCAGTTGATTCGTGCCAAATAGTTATCGTTATCGCTAGAGAGTAAAATAGTCGGTGCAAATTTTTCAATCGTTATTTCGCCCGTATCTCCCCAAGGAAGAGCTTCGCAAGCGATCCCAATGAATTGAAGACTTTCAATAAGGTTTGAGAATAATGAATAGCCAGCAGGAGAGAAATCCGGACTGGGTACCTGAATCAGGATGCGATCACTAGCTGAGTTGCTAAGTTTGCTCTGAAAAGACTCCAAAACTTCTTGTCTGAGGGCATTACCTTGCTGAACTAGCGGATTATCTGAGTGAGTAAAAGCATAATCTGATTCTAATACATCTTTATTCTGTAGTGATTTTTCTGCGTCACTTAAGATTTGTTCATGGTTTCTTTTGGTTTGACTATTTAGGCCCCAATTGAAGCGAAGTTTTTGATAAGAGCGCTTTGATTTAGCGATTCGCCGGCTCAAGAGTTTTTTCATGTATGACGATCAGTATAAATGGTGTAATTAAGGGCTCTATGAGGTAAATCACAGGGTAATAAGCGTATGCATTTATTATAGTTTTATGGCAATCATTGCACAGATACAGGGCGGCTTAGGGAATCAGCTTTTTCAATACGCTGCGGCCAAAGCCATTGCTCATCACTATCAATCCGATCTCCTGTTGGATATCAATTGGTATCAGCATCATCATGAAGATGTTACTCCTAGGCAATATCAATTAGAAAATTTTCGAATTTTTGAGACTGCTAATTTCTCTGGGGAAACGCCATCTATACCCAAGCGTTGGCGTCGTCTATTGCAGGAACGCCTATGCGTTAGCCCCTTCATTTTTGTTGAAAAGCAGCATTACTTTTTTGACAAGAAGGTGTTCGACTTAAACTTGCCAAGTCGGCAAGACCTCTATCTTATGGGATATTGGCAATCCTATAAATATTTCGATGACATCCGTAGCCTATTGCAGCATGAACTTGGTTTAAAGTTCGCATTAGATGCTCATCATCAAGCTTACTTTGAAGCTATTACCCAAAGCTCCTCAACCATGCTTCACGTGCGCCGCGGTGATTATGTGAGTTTGCATTCAGCATCTCGAGTCCATAATGTTGTAGATCTAGCTTACTATCACCGCGCAATGAAAAAAGCGCTTGAGTATGACCCGAGCGCCCACTTTTTTATATTTTCTGATGATTTAGAGTGGGCAAAAGGGCATCTGCCTTATCAAGAACGTCTTACCTATATAGAGCCGCGAGAGGGGTGTGATGATGTGGTTCAAGAACTTTCTTTGATGAGGGCCTGTAAAAGCCATATTTTGGCTAACAGCTCTTTAAGCTGGTGGGGGGCATGGCTTAAAGAGCATGACGGGGGTTTTGTAATTGCGCCATCACGCTGGGTTAACGATCGGAATGTAACGCTAGACGATTTATTCCCTACAAATTGGTTATGTTTATAGTCTTCCTAAAAGGCTTGCATAGCTCGCGATTAATAGGCGCTCAAGCCGAGTAATGGGGGTCCACAAGCCATTTTTACGTAGCTGAAAGCGAGCATAAATTTGGTAATTTGCGCTTAATGAGATGCCTCTAATTCTTTTGTTCAACTGCATTAGAAATTTCGGCCCTTTGGCAAGGCGCTCTAACCATGGCATTGCCCTTGGGGTTAATGTCGGATCAATACCCAAACCAATTAAGTAGCTTTTCTGCTGTTTAAAAAATATTTGTTGATTACGCTCAATTTTGTTGTGGCTTGATTGCTGATCATGAATGCGGTAGTAAATAAGTGAATCTTTCAGATTTGCAAATCGAGTCCCCGATAAAGCTAGCTCTTGCCATAGTGTGTAATCTTCAACTACATCAGTTCCGACTCTATAAGGGTGAGCTTTAAATATTGTGGCATGACCCATCACTGAGGGATTGCAGAGCGGGCTACATACGCTGATCATTGCCCTAATATCCGCATCACTATGTCTCTGTTTGGATCTTTTAATTTTGCCGTTAGATTCATTGAGGGTAAAGTGATCGGAACCAATAATGTCCGCATTTTCTTTTTCTAAAAAATCGACTTGTGCTGCAATACGATTCGGCAAGGCAATGTCGTCGCAGTCAAGCAGTGCGATATATTTCCCCTGTGCGGCAGCAACGAGATCGTTTCTAGTGGCAACTAGGCCTAAATTCTGCAGATGTTGCATCCGCTTGATACGTGGATCTGAGAAGGAATCCAGAATAGATTGAGTTCTATCTATTGAGCCATCATTGAGTATTAATAACTCAAAATATGGATATGTTTGATTCAGGACGCTTTGAATGGCCTCTTGGATATGCTTTTCCCCATTGAAAGCGGGCATCAATATGCTTACTAATGGAGGATTAGAGTCGGGGATTGACTTCATGGGAGTCTCACGGTTCTGCAAAATAGGGTCGATGGCAATAATATGCCTCTTTTCTAAGAATATATCCCTTAAAATTGAAGACAAGAACGATCTAAAGTTATAAAGGCCAATTTTTGAAGAAAGTCATTCCAGTCATTCTGTGCGGTGGATCCGGTGCGCGGCTCTGGCCTTTATCGCGCGCAGGATTTCCGAAGCAATTTTTGGTCCTATCTGGGGATGGCTCATCAAAGAGTCTTTTTCAGCAAGCTGTCGAGCGGATCAATGCCGTTGGTACTGCTCAAATACAGCTTGAGCCTACCTTGGTTGTGACAAATGAGGATCACCGCTTCTTGGTGCTCGATCAATTACGAGAATTGAGGAATATTCAAGCCACTTTGCTACTCGAGCCATCTGGACGAAATACTGCCCCTGCGCTAACTTTGGCTGCATTTCAAGCCATGAAGGAAGCTCATGGATTGGAGCATGATCCTATATTAGTGGTGACACCTGCAGACCAAACTATAAAAAACAGTAAAGCGTTTATTGAGGCATTACAACGCGCCATAGATATCGCGGATGAGGATGTAATAGCTATTTTAGGCATCACCCCTAGCGCTCCCGAGACTGGTTATGGCTACATTAAAACTAGCGCAGTTAAGAATGCGACAGAATTTTTTGTTGAGCAATTTAAAGAAAAGCCTGATTTGAGTTCAGCCATTACGTATCTAGAAGAGGGTGGTTATTTTTGGAATGGTGGTATGTTTGTTCTTAAGGCAAGCATATGGCTGGCCGCCTTAAAAGAATTTCGTCCTGATATTTTTTTGGCAACCGAAGAGGCCTTTAGAGAGGCTAGGGATGATCATTCTGGTGATGCATTATTTGTACGTCCTGGCAAAGCAGCATTTAATGCGATTCCCAGTGAATCAATTGATTATGCTGTGATGGAAAAATGTCCCGGGTCAGCATTCCCAATCAAGATGGTGGAGATGAATGCGGGCTGGAATGACCTAGGGGCTTGGGATGCTGTATGGCAAGTAGGCACTCATGATGAACTGGGTAATGTGCTCAGTGGAGATGTATTGCTTGCCAATTCAAAAAATTCTCTAGTCCATGCCAGCAGTCGTTTGGTAAGTGCTGTTGGAGTGGAGAACTTAATCATTGTAGAAACTGCGGACGCAGTATTAGTTGCTGATCGTAAAAATAGTCAGGATGTTAAGAGTATTGTGCAGGCATTAGAGTTGCAAAAAAGAGAAGAAAAGAATCTACATCGTAAAGTTTCTCGCCCTTGGGGTTGGTATGACAGCGTGGATGAGGGTGAGCGTTTTAAGGTTAAGCGAATACAAGTAAAACCTGGTGCTAGCCTCTCCTTGCAAATGCATCATCATCGCGCAGAGCATTGGATTGTTGTAAAGGGTATTGCAGAGATTACAAATGGTGATCAGATTATTCGACTCAGCGAAAATCAAAGCACTTACATCCCTCAAGGTCAAACTCATAGATTAGCAAATCCAGGGGATACCCCTTTAGAGATTATCGAGGTGCAATCGGGCAGTTATTTAGGCGAGGATGACATTGTGCGTTTTGAAGATACTTATGGGCGTAGTTAATTTGTTTAGTGACTACATCTTTTGAAAATCATGATAAAAGTTAAGAGATTTTAAATATGACTAGCAAGCAAAAAGTTGCTCTTATTACTGGTATTACTGGGCAAGATGGTTCTTACTTGGCTGAGTTTCTATTAGAAAAAGGTTATGTAGTTCACGGTATCAAGCGTCGGGCATCCTCTTTTAATACCGATCGGATTGACCATATTTATCAAGATCCACATGTGAATCATCGTGATTTAGTTTTGCACTATGGTGATTTAACGGATACCAGCAATTTGGTACGCATTATTCAAGAGTGTCAACCCGACGAAATTTATAACTTGGGCGCGCAGTCTCATGTGGCAGTTTCTTTTGAGTCGCCCGAATACACGGCTGATGTTGATGCGATAGGCCCACTTCGCATGCTTGAGGCTATCCGTATCTTAGGCCTCGAAAAGAAGNCCCGCTTCTATCAAGCTTCAACCTCAGAGCTCTATGGTTTAGTCCAAGAAGTTCCGCAAAAAGAGACAACCCCTTTTTACCCCAGAAGCCCTTACGCAGTAGCAAAGCTTTACGCCTATTGGATTACTGTAAATTATCGTGAAGCCTATGGAATATACGCTTGTAACGGTATCCTTTTTAACCACGAGTCAGAGCGACGTGGAGAAACGTTTGTTACCAGGAAAGTTACGCGCGGTCTTGCGAATATTGCACAAGGCTTAGAAAAGTGCCTTTATATGGGTAATATCGATGCGCTGCGAGATTGGGGCCATGCTAAGGATTACGTGCGGATGCAGTGGCTCATGCTGCAACAAGATAAGCCAGAGGACTTTGTGATTGCCACTGGTGTCCAATATACAGTTCGAGAGTTCATTATTCGTAGTGCCAAGCAACTTGGAATTACTGTCAAATTTGACGGTAGGGCTGAGAATGAAAAAGCCATTGTGACTGATATTGAAGGCGATAAGGCTCCGGCACTCAGAATAGGGGATGTGATTGTTCAAATTGACCCACGCTACTACCGCCCAACTGAAGTTGAGACTCTCTTGGGCGACCCTGCTAAAGCAAAGCAAAAATTGGGCTGGGTTCCAGAAATTACCCTTGATGAGATGATTGTTGAGATGGTAGCTAATGATTTAGACCAAGCCAAGCAGCATGCTTTGCTAAACCAGCATGGCTTTAATGTGACTGTTGGTAAAGAGAATTAACTTAAATTCAAAATAAAATAACTTACGCATGACTGTTGATTTGAATCAAAAAATTTATGTGGCCGGCCATCGCGGTATGGTGGGCTCGGCGATTGTGCGTAATCTAGAAGCTAGGGGCTATAAAAATATTATCACTAAAACTCATGCAGAAGTTGATTTAACTAATCAAGCCGACGTAGAGAATTTTTTTAAAACTGAAAAGCCAGATCAAGTTTATTTAGCTGCCGCTAGAGTAGGGGGCATTCATGCGAATAACACTTTCCCAGCAGAGTTTATTTATCAAAACCTGATGATGCAAAACAATGTTATTCATCAGGCATTTCTCAGTGGCGTGAAAAAGCTCTTATTCTTGGGCTCAAGCTGTATTTATCCAAAGCTAGCCCTTCAACCCATTAGCGAAGACGCTCTTCTTACTGGAAAGTTGGAGCCAACTAATGAGCCTTATGCAATTGCCAAAATTGCGGGCATCAAGATGTGTGAAAGCTATAACCGTCAATACGGTCAATCGCATGGTATTGATTACCGCTCAGTCATGCCGACTAATTTGTATGGTCCTGGAGATAACTACCATCCAGAAAATAGCCATGTGATTCCTGCATTAATTAGAAGATTTCATGAAGCTAAAGTTACCAACGCTCCAGAAGTAGTTATTTGGGGGACGGGAAGTCCAAGAAGAGAGTTTTTATATGTGGATGATATGGCGGCTGCTTCTGTATTTGTTNTGCACTTAGATAAAGAAATTTATGATCAGCATACTGATTCAATGCAAAGCCATATTAATGTGGGCTTTGGTTCCGATGTGACCATAAGTGATTTAGCTCTTGCGGTTGCAAAAGCAACTGGCTATACAGGCAATATTATTTTTGATCCAACTAAACCCGATGGAGCACCTAGAAAGTGGATGGATTCATCAAGAATTAATCATTTGGGGTGGGAGCCGAGAGTTATTCTTGATTTGGGCTTGAAAATGGCGTATGACGATTTCCAAAAGATGAATCCCGCTTAGGGATCGTTCTTGCTGTTAAGTAAATAATAATTTAAGTTATCTAATTTTTAGAAAGACAGTATTGACCATATCTGAAAAAATCGGTGTGTACCCACTGTGGATGATATGTTTACGTACCCGATTGGCTGACGCCTGTAATTCTGCATGAGGGGCAAAATCAGGGTGCTCGTCAATCAATTCAACAATGATCATGGTAATGTCTAACGCATCAAGATCAATCCCATTAAAAACCTGCTCCTCAAAGCCCTCAACGTCGACTACTAATAAATCAAACTTTTTTGGGAAGTTAATTTTTTTTAGAATATTCGGTAGCGTATCAATAGAAACTCGGCGAGATTCAAATTGAAAGTCAGCAGCCCAAGCGATAGATTTATAAGCATTTATTGTAGCTTGTGAGAAGGTAGAGAGTTGGCCGCCAATATTTAGCTCAATTTCGTCTGGATATTCTCCAACGCCACAAGTAACAACTTTCACCTGATTATTTGCATGCCGTTGCTTACATTTTTCAGCTAGCTCTGCAATGGGTTCAATATATAATCCACGCCAGCCGAAATCAGCCAAGCCAGAGGTGTTGGAAAAAGATTCACCATCAAAAGCCCCCACCTCAACAAAAGTGCCTGAGGAACAATCACCAAAAACGCGGCGAAATATTTTCTTTAAATGAGGGATTTGGCAAGATTTTGATAGCTTGAGTTTTCGGGTTTTATAAATATTGGTAAGAGATGTCAGCATAGGGGGTATAGTTTTAAAAGTTGAAAACTATTTAAATGATGCTAGTGGTTTTTTGGAATGTATAAATACCGCAGCCATACTGAAGATTTTGAGGAATAGCGTCAATGTCTGCTTGATGATGCAAAGATCCAAAATCATCTACATAGTCGAATCGATTTAGATTTAACTGCGCAATATCAGGTGTCCAATGAAAGATGTCTCGAGGATGAAAGACGCGATGTGCGTTAAATTGAATTTGAGTCTGGTAAGCAATCGGAAAACTAATATACAGCATACCACCTGGCTTGAGCATTTTGATGAGATTTTGAAGGCCTTTGATATGCCCCTTGGGGTCAATGGGGTCGTTATAGCGCCCGAGACCGAAATGCTCAATGGCGTGAAGACAGGATAAGGAGTCGGTGATCGCATGGGGCGTTTGTTGTTCGTCCATGAGATTAGCTTGAAAAGAGGCAATGTTCTGGTGCCCAGTATCTTTTAACTCTCTAATGTCGAGAATTTCAATCAGACGAAAAGTGGCCACATGGGCAACGAAGCCATCTATCCTCGACCCCACATCAATATGCCTATCGGGACTATTCCTTGCAATGAAAGATGCTACTAATAAATCCTGATGAAAGTAATGCCCTTGTGCTGATCCAGCTTGATCTGAATATTCAGTGAGGATTGGGCGCGTAAGATCCATCTTCCCTCCTAGGGCCTGAAATATTACCTTTTCTTTTGCAAACCGCCACAGTGCACGAGGATTTTTTAATAGCCGAGGAAATTTCAAAGAAATTTGGATAAAACTTAGTAAATTCACGCCAATTACAGGATTGATTGAGTTTGTAGTTGTGTTAACTTGTTGAGCCATGTAATTTAAGGGTAGGATTCAATTAGGCAATTATTCCAATCGTGAGATACAGTAGAAAAGCGTGAAAACTCGCTTTTTATCAATTTTATTATTATAAACTACGGTTGTTCTGGCCTAATGAGCCAATTGCTTTGAGAGTTAAATTAAATTGAGAGGTTTTTGTGAATCTTAATGATGCATTCCTCACCCATGCACGTAAGCGACTAATTCAAATGCATTATGAGAGCGGGGTTGGGCACATCGGAGGCAATCTATCCTCATTGGATGCCATGCTTGTAGTGTTCCATGAATACATGCAGGCTAATGATGAATTCATACTTTCTAAAGGACATTCTGCTGGCGCGCTTTACATTAGTTTATGGACTAAGGGTAAGCTGGCGGATAGTGATTTACAGTTATTTCATAAAGATGAAACTTTATTGGGCGGTCACCCTCCAGCGAAAGGAATACCTGGAATTCCTTTCGCTACTGGAAGTTTAGGGCACGGATTATCGTTAGCTGCAGGCACTGCATTAGCGCGACGCTTAAAAAATGAGGTAACACATACCTTTTGCTTGGCCTCGGATGGAGAGTTTCAAGAGGGCTCTACTTGGGAGGCAGTGATTTTTTTAGCTCATCATCGCCTTACAAACTTAACTGTTTTAATTGACCATAATGGTTTGCAGGGGTTCGGTAATACCACAGATATTGCGTCCATGGCGCCGCTACAAGAAAAGCTTCAGGGCTTCGATGTGCAAGTAATCGTTGTCCCAGGACACGATCTTCAGTCTATCCGACATGCTCTTGAGATTAAGTCAGATAAGCCTAAATTTATCATTTTGCAAACGGTCAAAGGTCATGGAATTAGCTTTATGGAAAATAAGATGGAATGGCATTATTTGCCACTCAAAGAATCTCAATACGTTCAGGCTTTAGCAGAGTTAGATTCCTTATGAGAAAACAGCTCTGTGAAGCTCTAATTACTCGCGCTACTTCGCCGCAAATGATCTTTCTAACGGGCGATTTGGGGTTTATGGCCTTAGAAGATTTGCGCGATGTGATGGGCAACCGTTTTATTAATGCTGGAATAGCAGAGCAAAACATGATCACTGTCTCTGCGGCGATGGCAAAACAAGGTTTAGAGGTTTGGGCCTACAGTATTGCCCCTTTTTGTTATGCCCGACCTTTTGAGCAAATTCGCAATGATATTTGCTTTCATGATTTGCCGGTAAAGATTGTTGCTAATGGCGGTGGTTATGGCTATGGGGTGATGGGCCCCACTCATCATGCTATTGAAGATTACGGCATTTTGTTGACTCTTCCAAATATGTCAGCATATGTACCAGTATTTGATGAAGATTTATATACCGTCATTCCAAAAGTTGGCGCTGATATTCATCCTACTTATTTACGCTTGGGTCGTGGAGAGGCGCCTAAAGAATTCGCCATTCCTGCTTATGCTCCTTGGCGTCAATTAACGAGCGGACAGGGAAAGGTAGTCATTGCAGTTGGACCGATTGCTGGCATCTATATATCTGCATTGATGCAAATGTCAGATTCTGTTCGCCCAAATCTTTGGGCAGTATCAGAGCTCCCACTTGGAAAACATCCTCTACCAAAAGCATTGCAAGACCAGATTGAAGCTGGCGCGGATCTCATGGTGATTGAAGAGCATGTTAGTCGCGGGGGATTTGGATCTGAGTTAGCTCTTTATTTGTTAAACCATTCACTGAGGCCAAAATCTTTTGCCCATTTCTTTGCCAAAAATCATATTTACAGTCATTATGGTTCTCAACCCTATTTGCGTAAGCAGTCTGGCCTAGGGGTTGAGGCAATTTGCAGCGCAGTTGCAAAACCTTAAATTGATCGAATCTATGCAACCTACCGAACAATACATTCGTGATTTACGAGGACCTATTTTAGTATTGGGTGCCTCTGGATTTATTGGCGCAAATTTATTTCATCAGATCTTAGCAGTTCGTTCAGATGTCTACGCGGTAGTCAGACGTCAAAAATCTTGGCGCTTAGCAGACGTGATGGATGACAAAATTATTGAATGTGATTTAACCGACCCCTTAGCAACTAAAAATTTAGTTACAGAAATTTCCCCTAAGACTGTGTTTGATTGTGTTGCTTATGGAGCCTACTCTTTTGAAGAGGTGGTAGGTACCATTTACGAAACTAATTTTCAGTCCTTAGTAAATTTAGTAGACTTACTAGCAAAATCGAATGTCAGCGCATTTATTCATGCCGGCAGCTCTTCGGAGTACGGTTTAAATGCCGCTGGACCAACTGAAGATGCAACCTGTAAGCCGAACAGTCATTATGCAGTTTCTAAGGTCAGCGCCGCTAATTTTTTAGAATATATGGGTAAGCAACGCCAGTTCCCCTGTATTCATTTACGTCTTTATTCTATTTATGGACCTCTTGAAGACACATCTCGCTTAATTCCTAATGTGATGCGTTGTGCTAACCAAGGTGAGTTACCGCCTTTTGTTGATGCTCGAACCTCTCGTGACTTTGTTTACATCGATGACACGTGCCGTGCTTTTATTATGGCTGCTGCACAAATGAACCCTAATTTGTATGGGCAAATTTTTAATATTGGTAGCGGTCATAAAACGACGATTGGTGATTTGGCTCAATTGGTTAAGCAAGAGTTTGCTATTGGGCTAGAGCCTCAATTTGGAGCCATGGAAGGGCGCCGCTGGGATATGCCCGATTGGTTCGCAAATCCTAGTAAGGCAAAGCAAGTTCTAGATTGGTACACGACAACGCCTTTGGATGCGGGTTTACGTGCGACCGCTAGCTGGGTTGCAACACTTTCGAATGAGGATTTTATTTCCTCGTCGAAGAAAAATATTCATCGTCAGCACCGTAGTGTTTCGGCAATTATTGCTTGCTATAAGGATGAGCAGGCCATTCCATATATGCATCAGCGCTTGACTGAAACATTTAAAAAATTAGAGATTGATTATGAAATCATTTTTGTTAATGATTGCAGTCCAGATCAAAGTGCGCAGGTAATTGAGCAGATTAGCGCTCAGGATCCGCACGTATTGGGAATCAGTCATTCCCGCAATTTTGGTTCTCAAATGGCCTTTCGAAGTGGTATGGAATTGGCTACAAAAAATAGTGTGGTATTTCTTGATGGAGATTTACAAGACCCTCCTGAACTCATTGAGCAATTTCACCAAAAGTGGTCAGAAGGCTTTGATGTTGTTTATGGGCGCAGAGTAAAGCGTGATATGCGTTGGCATTGGGGTTTAATGTATAAGGGCTTTTATCGTATCTTTGCTGCTTTTAGTTATGTGCCAATACCACATGATGCAGGTGATTTTTCTTTAATTGATCGCAGAGTTGTCAGCTGGTTATTACAGTGTGGTGAGCGGGATTTATTCATGCGCGGCTTAAGGGCATATGTAGGCTTTAAGCAGACTGGCGTAGACTATGTTCGCCCTGAGCGGATGTTTGGAGTGTCGACGAATAATTTATTTAAAAATATTGAATGGGCTAAAAGAGGTATTTTTTCCTTTAGCAATGCGCCACTGACCATGCTCACCACGATCGGTGTATCCGCTTTATTCTTATCTTGCCTATTGGCAGTCGTCGTAGCCTTATTAAAAGTGTTTTATCCAGATATTGCCCCTAAGGGCGCGACGACTATGTTGATTACGATCTTAATTTTTGGATCATTTAATTTATTTGCGATTGGCTTGGTAGGNGAGTATGTTGCCAAGATCATGACCGAAGTTAAGGGGCGTCCTAGACTGATTCGATCAGCCTTAATTCGTAAAGGCAAAACTACAGATTTGTTGCCAGACGGCAAAGTTCATTCACTTCAGGATAGTTAGTCAATGCCTCAACTTCGTACTTGCCCCGTTTGCCAGTCTCATTCTGCTCAAGCTAGCATCTTTATGCATGAGAACATTGACCCCTCCCAAATTTCTGATTTTAGTTTTGCATCACGTAAGACGCCTGAGTGGATGTGTCATCAATTGGTACGGTGTCATTCTTGCAGTTTGGTATATGCACCTAAGCCCCCGTCAGTAGATGAATTAGCCCAGGCCTATCATCAGGCCGCATACGATAGTAGCGAAGAAGCAAATGATGCCGCCAAATCATATATGCAAGCAATTTCTCCAGTTTTAAGGCCTTTGGCACAAAAAGATGCTGCATTAGAGATTGGTACTGGCACCGGTATTTTTCTTGAGCATCTTTTGGACTCTGGATTTAAAGAGGTTGTTGGTGTTGAGCCCTCTATGGCGGCAATTGAGGCTGCACCAAAAAATCGGCAGGCATGGATAAGATACGGCATTTTTCGAGAAGAAGAATTTGCCCCTGAGTCCTTTGATTTAATTTGTTGCTTTATGACTCTAGAGCACGTACAAGATCCCATGGCTTTAACACAAGCTGCTTATCGTTTGTTGCGCAAGGGTGGGGCTTTTGTAAGTGTTACTCATGATTATCAAAGTTTAGTAAACCGCCTGCTAGGTAAGCGCTCTCCCATCATTGATATTGAGCATATGCAGTTATTTTCTAAGCAATCTACTCGCACGATGTTTGAGTATGCAAATCTTCAAGACGTGCAGGTTACTAGCTTTACTAATCGCTACTCATTGCAATACTGGTTACGCCTTAGTCCTTTGCCCAAAATCCTGAAGTCACTCTTAGACCCCATATTGAACAGTACTCCATTGAATGAGATTCGACTTGGCGTGAACGTTGGCAATATTGTGACAATTGGTTTTCGTAAGTAAGCTATTCATAGGCGCTAGCCAAATAAGATGATCAGATTGGAAAAAGTGCGCCACTTAGAATTAGTGTTCAGTTGGTTGCTAGTTTTTGGTGTCTTGGCAGTGTTGATTTTTGCGGTATCTCCATATAGGGGTGCCTTCTGGTTCTCTGATGATGGACTTTTTCTAAGAATGTCATGGGAAGTGGCAAATAGCTTTGGCTGGGATCGCATGTTGCCGCAATCCCCAAGCTATCTTTTCCACTCAGTTTGGATGAAGTTTGGCCTTATGGAATACCTTCATTTTCGATATTTGCACTATTTATTTAGTTTCATGTGCGCGCTAGTATTCTTTGGCGGCTTAATTGATAAGCCATGGGCTTCATCCTTATTTCCTACAGCCACCTTACTGAGTGTATTGGTATCGATTAATTCCATCGAGAGCCCCAATACTTTAGTGCTGAATTTTTTCCTCTTGGCTGCCGGCTGCTATTTTTTTTCTCTTAAGTTTGAGCAGAAATACTTTCAACAATTATTCTTTGCTCTTGCTGGTGGATTATTAGCCCTGTGTGGCTTTATGCATGCCGCTGCAGCCATTGCCTGTGTGATACTTGCCGTGGCAATGATTTGGATAGCGCCTGCCGCTAGACGTTCTAGCTTGCTGCTGATTTTTTTTGGTGTGTTATTCATTCTTTGGGCTTGGTATATCGATCAGATTGGATTGGCCTCCTTATTACATCCTCCTGCTGCCCACGAAACTAGCATCCAAAAACTCATTCATCGTATTTGGCTGTTACTTGGTTTTTTACTTCTACCACTAGCAATTTATTGTATAAGCGCCTATCTTTATATCCATTGGATAGGCAAGAATAGCCAATTGAACATTCAAAGAGTCCCAAGGCTGATCAGCGTGCAATTAAGTTGGGGCGTATTATTTTTAGCGGGCCTCTCAGTCGCTCGTTATCTCTTTGATTGGAGTTGGCGCTTCCCTGGCTGGCGCGGCATTTTGCAAGTTCCAGGACTGATTTACTATCCCTTACTCTTTTTAATCTTTGCATCAATACAACAACATTTTTTAAGTGAGAGAGGAAAGTACCCCGTTAGGATTAAAAATCTATTGAACCATGTTGAGAAAAAACAATTTATCGCAATCTTAGCTTTTATCTTGTTGCCTGCCGCCTTGGCTGTCGGGAGCAATACTGCAATTATTCAGGGATTGGTATTTTTTGCAGGCCCAGCTGCTGGTTTGGCTCTGTATCTTTGGAGTTTATCGATAGTTAAAACAAAACACAAAACGAATGCTGAGAAAACTAGCATTCAAAATACATTTTCAGCTTTCTACTGGCCCTCTAATAAGCTCTTTTTTCTAGGATGGGGTATTTTGTTTGTAATCTTTTCTTTGCACTATAACCATCCTAGTAGTCGCAGGGTGCTAGCGGCTGGATTGAGTGCAATACAAGAGAGCCCACTTCGTGGTATTTATGAGTCAAGGCAATATCAAGATAGCCTAAATCAAATTCAGAGTATTTATGAAGCTCAGGGCTGCAAGCATAAAACGCTGCTAGTCCTGGATTATGTACCTTTGCTGTATTACGTTTTGCAGCATCCAGTCCCAAATGCTGTTGGAGTAATTCGACCAATGTACTATTACCCGCAAGAGAAAATTCAGGATGCCCTAAGAGATCCTCGTGGTTGGTGTGTGATTGATTTGACGGGGCAAGAGACTCAAGGCGATATTCAGAAAAATGGGGGCGATCATAGGGCGCCATTGCGTCGATGGTTAGGGGATCATGGCATTAAATTTCACGTGATTTCCCCTGGACCTGAGCTGGCAAGCGATATTATTATCTATGTTAAGCAGTAACTTTGGCTTTTAGTTCATTAAATCAAATTTAGAAAGTCTGAATTTAGAGTCTGAGAGAATAGTGAATGGCTTTGTAAGTACCAAAATCTAATTCTTGTGTACGCTTATAAACTGCATCATAGTCTTGTAAATAATCATTTATTTCAAAATTTTTGTCGTACAGAATCCATCCAGAGCGGCGAAAGCGCTTGGCAATATTTTGTAAGTATCGCTGTCTTAAAGCTGACGGAATAAAGTAAAAGTTAAGCGGTCCATGGAATGCACTCCAAGGAGCGGCTCTTTGCCCTGCATTAATGAGGAAGTATTTATCATATGTTTCAATAGCCTCCGGTGAGTTTCTATAAAGGTAGTGAAGTGCTGTATGCGCATCAGCAATTTTTTGAGCATTATCTGCGGTTTCGGCTTGAAAATATCGATCAGAGGAATTGTGTTCGCGATTAAAGGTAGCAATCAATTCAGTCGGCGATTTATCAAGTAACACATGATTTCTTATCGCTAATTCGTAGTGCGTAAAGTTAATTAAAATAGACCATCCTACAATGGAAGAGAGCATGATAGTGCTAATAATTTTTGCCATGCCTTCTTCAGACCACCGACTAATGCCCATTAAAAGTAAGGAAAAATAAGGCAATAGATTCATAATATTATTATCGTGACTGCGTCCTACGTAGTAAGTAAAATTAGCAAAGCACAGCAGTGCAATAGCCCACATAGACTGGGTAATTTTTTGGTCACTAAGCGTCTGTTTTTGATAGCACCTTGCCCATAAAAACCAGAGAATTGTGCACATGAGCACAAACCAAATAGGGCCATTAGGGTTTATAGGCAAAGGGCCGGGGGGGTATAGTAGGTAAACAAAGTACGAGCTGAGTATTGGCCACTCCCCATAAAAGAGGTAGAAGATGCTACTAAAACTAAAAAGCGATACTATCAAAATGAGTAAAAATTGAAAGCCTACCTTCAAGGCGCCCAACGTTAACGAGAGCCCTCTTAACTCATATAGCCTGCTCCAGGCGCAATAAGGGATCCATAAAACGCTGGTCTGTATGGCTGCTTCTGGTGCCCATACAAAAGAAGTAGACCAGAGCAGATGCATGGCTAAATTATTAGCAGAGAATATTTGCAAGGAAGCATCAGTACTAGAGTTTGTCGCATTTTTTTTTGTAATTCGATGAACGATTAGGCAGAGCATTAGAATACCCGGGAAGAAACGCAGCCCAGAGGTAGATGGTGTTGCTAGAACTGAAAGTAAATTTGCTGGATAAGCTGTATAAAAAATAGAACATATTAAGATAATCAACAAGATGATCGCTTCTTCGGTAATTTTTTTGGGCCGATAGATCTTGATGGCCAAATAAGTTAGCGCCAACACACTCAATATTGTTCCGGTACCAGCCGCCCAATACAATGCACTCCAGCAGTTGTTAGCACATGCTGCAGCAATAACCATTGTTGGGCCAAAACCATACTGTAGGGGAATGTCATTAAACGGTACCGCCCCATTAAAGACAAGTTCGGCTGGCCCAATATAAGCACCCCAATGATGCCATTGGCCGAAACTAGTGGTAACTAGGCCAATTCCAGGGGTAAAGGTAAGCATGAAAAGAATGCCAAAAAATAAACCATATAGCAAAAGTTCGTAGGATAGTTTGCGGGATACCTTGGTTAGTTGAGGCTTGCTAAGCAAGACCCAATAGACAAATAGAGTTAGACTAAAAAAAGATAGGGACTGCCAAAAACTTAAATCCAGACGATTTTTATTGTTATGAAGCCACCACGGGAGAAATGATGAAGTAATGAGCCCTAAAAATATGGCAATCCAATCCCGTTTAACGTAGCTAACATTGAGCTTTTGAAAAGCAAGACATATTAGGAGGGTTAAAGCAACGTAATTCCACGGCAATAAAATGGATGCAGCAATTGCTATTAAGCTGATCGGTATGAAGAGCCAGGCATCGATGCCTGGCTCAATTGACTTAGATTGCACAGATTTATTGGGCTGAATAAAAATTGAGCCATTTAATTTTGGGTATAAATAAACTAAATAGACTCCTATTAATAGATAGCTGACTATAAAAACCAATTTACTAAAACTCATATCTGAATTCCTTAAACAATCCAAGTGAGCGAATAATTTCGCATACCTAGCATTTAAAATGAGCCCCGTCTAGACGGGATATTCATCCTATTGCGTCCAAACAATTTTGAATCTGTGAATTATGATTAATGCGACGTAAGATCATTTAATAAGTTCTGGTATATCGCATTGAAAGAAAAAAGTTAAGTCTAAAATATCTTTCTATTGGAGGTTACATAGTATCCAAGTGGATCTTCTTTGCCTCCACCGAGAATCATTGAAATATGAGAAATGGGAATAAAAAATAATGCAAGGATTCCAAAAAAAAATGATGCCGGTCCAGTTATTATTAAATTTTTATAGGTTATTGATTTCAGGTTTCGTAATGTGACAATAATTAATTTGGATGTAATTGCTGCAACATCATTGCCTCGTTCATGGATTAAAATTTTATCAAACCCAGCATTCTCAAGTAGCTGAAAGATTCTTTCCTTGGTAAATCGATGAAAATCATAAGGAATGTGATGCCTTCTAGCAGAAAAGGGGACTGTTAGTAGTAGGGGGGAATCTTTTTTTAGTATTCGAGCGGCCTCAGCCAGTAATTTTTCAGGGTTAGGTGCATGCTCAAGTACCTCAATGCAAATTGCCCCATCAAAAAATCCGTCAGGAAATGGAATAGTGTTCCCATCAAAGAGGGTTATGTCACGTCTTTGTAGACTCATGCCAAATTTATCCGAATTTTTAATGTCAATACCAAAATAACAACAACCTTTTGGGAGCCACTCGCGCCATGGTGATTCACCGGCACCAATGTCTAAAATTCGACCGTCAGGCAATTCGGCAATAGCTGGCCTAAGATGTTTTACTATTGTTCCGAGTTGTAAGTCCACTAAGCATCTGATGGCAAAGAGTATGGGATTGGCCGATGGGGGTTTTACTGAAATGGGCTGAAAGGTTTTTTTCATTCGGTATTGATACCCTTACTTGCAAGAAATACTTACCTTAGCATAATTTAGTTAATCAGCTTAAATGACGCTTTGATAAATGCTTTATTGCTCATGTAATCTTCGGCTACAAGAAGCAATCAGTGCAGGTGGTAGTTTTTAAGTAGCTATTAATAGAATAGCTCTATGCAGATTCATAAGTTACAGAATCATTGTGCCTTGCATGTTTTGGAGCCAGTCTGCCAAAAGCAGTAATCCCCCTGCTTATAGATTGTAAGTTGGATTGAGTTACAAGTTTTAAATTTAGTCTTACTTTTTGACTAAAAAACACCCTACGAAGTGGCTTTTTGGGGCCAACTGGCGGGTGGGTCAGAAGGAAATGGCAAAAAACAACATCATTGCTCGATTTTGGTTCGTAAAAAATGGGATCAGCGCATTTTTGGTGCAATTATTCTTTCAATAATTATAATAAAAGGAGGAATACTATCAAATAGATAGGACCTTTTTATTAAAAGAAATTAGGGAAAGTCAGACATGAAAAGCAATTAATCGCAGCAGCAGCAATCTGTCTTTTGGCTGGTTCAGCGTCCGCTCAAAGCGCATTTGAAGGATTCTACGGTCAAGTAGCCACTGGCTATGAGTACAACTCTATTGCCAGCGGAACCCCTAACGAGACAGCATCTGGAAACCCTACTGTTTCTGGACAAGCATCTGGCACCTCCTCAAGCTCTAGTGCTCCTGTGATCGCTGGTCTTGGTTACACCTTTGCTCTTGACCCAACTTACACTTTGGGCTTAGGTGTTGACTACTCCTTTTTAAGCACTAACACTAGCGGTGTAAGCCCTGTTATCTATCAAACTCCTAGTAACTACTACTACCAAGTTTCTAATCGTACCAACTTCTTCGTTACACCTGGCTATTCAATCGCTAAGGATAAATTGGTTTACTTAAAAGCTGGCTATTCGATGGAGAATGTTCAAGCTAAACCATCGGGTGGCGGTACTGGCACTAACACCGCCAACGTTAGCGGTTATATTCTTGGCTTGGGTTACAAGCAAATGATCACTAGCGGTTTTTATGGATTTGCTGAAGGTAACTATATGACTTATAACAAGCCCACATTAAATGCCGCTACAGGTAACAATGGTTATACATTTAATGCTAATGCTGGTACACCATCTGCTTATAACTTCTTAGTTGGTTTGGGCTACAAGTTCTAAATTTAGACTTTTACAGCTTTAATGTTTTTGCATAAAGCCACTCCTCGGAGTGGCTTTTTTATTTACTGTAATTCTTCTCTGGCACCATGCTCAGGGCACAATACTGGAAAATAAATACTCAAAGAAGATAATCAGGTGCACTGCGCCTTGTAGCACCGTGGTTTTACCTAGACTCAAAGTCAAGCCTCCTACAAAGATACTTAAAAATAGCAGGGTGATATTAAGCGTACTAATGCCAAGGCTCAGTGGCAGATGAAACCAAATCGCAAGAGCGGCAATCGCCGGAATCGTCAGGCCAATAGTCGCTAAGGCCGATCCCAAGGCCAAGTTCAAACTGCTTTGCAAGCGATTGGCTTTGGCTGCGCGCAGCGCTGCAAAACTCTCTGGTAGCAAAACCAATAGGGCAATGGCAATACCGACAATGGTTTTCGGCAATCCGGCTGCATGCACCCCTGCTTCAATCGCCGGTGATAGGGCTTTGGCAAGACCAACGACTAAGATCAAACAAGGGATGAGTAAAGCTAAACTCATCAGCGCCTTGGCATTGCTGGGCTTTTCAGCATGAACATTCTCATCGAGTTTTTGACTTTGCCCTTTGGGAAGGTAGTAATCGCGATGCGAGACCGATTGGAAAAATAAAAATCCGCTATACAGCACAAAGCTAGCAATACCAACAAAAGCGAGTTGACTGGTAGTAAAGTCGGGTCCCGGCGTGCTGGTTGTGACAATGGGCATCACCATTGTGAAAGTCACTAAAGTAGCTAAAACGGAGAGCGACGACATCGCCCCGTCACTACGAAAGCCCATTTCATAATGCTTGCGACCACCCATAAAAATGCACAGGCCAATCACGCCATTGAGAATAATCATGACGGTAGCAAACACGGCATCTCGGGCGATAAACTCAGCGCCTTC
>JGI26470J50227_1000346_pt1 | contig 19984 bp, 32 predicted proteins | sample FreactTroBogLake_FD_50227 | JGI IMG/M metagenome (IMG submission 50227) | reverse complement strand
CGAAAAGCGAGATGGTGATTGAGCATCCAGAACACGGCGATTGGGTGTTGCCTGCTGGTTGCTATGCAATCAGTTACCAGCGAACTGAAGATAGTGAGGGTCGTCAGCGAAGAGTTGAAGACTGATTGATAGATCAGAAATCACCAGCAACAGCGACAGAAGAATGTCGTTAATAAACCGCCGCACGGATGCGGCATGTCGGGACGTGGAGCAGTGGTAGCTCGCAAGGCTCATAACCTTGAGGCCGGTGGTTCGATCCCACCCGTCCCCATTTGTCGAAAATACCTAACGAGAAAGACCGGTAAGTACATGAAAAGGTATGGCGGATCGGGTTGACTTGGGTGACCGATCTAAGGCTGGGACATCAGCAAACCAAAGTGCCCAAGCGAGACTTACCAGTCGTCGATCTGGCCGATGCGGATTGATAGAACGATTAGAGCAGAAATGATCCTTCTGCTCGTTTTATGAAAATCAACTCTCAGCGGCAAATTGGATTGTCGCTAATTCACTGGAAGTGCTGCGTGGAAAATGCGCAGTCACACAAACGACATGGAGGTCAGCGATGCTAGTGCTTTCAAGAAAGCCAGGGGAAGTAATCCACATTGGCGACAACGTCAAAATCACATTGCTGCGGATTGGGCCTAACACGGTTCGTATCGGAATTCATGCACCCGGAATGGTCATTCTTCGAGACGAACTAATTGATGATCAGGAGGTCGACGAATGTCAGCACGAGAACACGTGATCGAAGATGTCGGCTCGATCTCAGGGCGACCCCGAAACCGAAAACCGGCAACGGCTGATCAGCTTTTAAACAAAGCGATCGAAGAAAACATGACGTTGAAAAAGACCGTCGACGATCAGCGAAGAGAGTTGATTCGGTTGCGGGGAGAGTTGGAAAGATTGCGTTTGACAAAATCAATTAACAGGGGAGATGCTTTATGAAAATGAGTCTTGATGAATTACTGGGTGAATCGCCTGCGGCGGCGAATGGAACGGCGGCGAAAACCGCAAAGCCGGTAAAACAAACCGTTGAAAAACGAGAAACAATCGCGGTCACTGAAAAGCCAGTCTCCGCACGATCAGCGTCGTCGTCCGTTCTTTATTTCGATTTGGAAACGATCCCTGACTACGACCGGATGGAATGTTTTGATCTAGAGCCGATCCCGGAACCGGCGAAACGCGGCGAGGCCGATAAATGTCCGCCAGTCGTTGATTTGCTCAAACAAACACTCGACAAAATTAAAGAGGATCTGAAGTTTTACAACCCAGAGAATTCATATCTCGATGCGTTGGATGCTGCGGAGAAATCCGCGTCAAAACCTCGCAAGGGTGTGCTTGATCTGACGGCCGATTTGCGAAAGCAAGATCAGGCTCGCGACGATGCCTTGATCGCTCGCCGAAAGCTGATGTCGGTGACGCCGGAGTATTGCAGGATCGTCGCGCTCGGTTTCTCGATCGGCAATCAAATCAATAATGCGATGGTTGTTGACACTGACATGCGTGACAAAATGGACGCGGCGGAAGCCAAGATCCTCGAACACTTCTGGACGCTCGCCAAGTCTGTCAAATCCGTCTGCGGGTTCAACGTCCTCGGGTTTGATCTTCCGGTCATCTTCGTTCGCTCGATGCTGCTCGACGTCGCTCCGTCGCGAGATTTTGATCTTAAGCCGTGGTCGTCCGACGTTATTGACTTGATGGCGAAGCGATTTCCGCGATCTGGTGCAATGGGTCTGAAAAAGCTGGCCAAGGTAATGGGAATTCATGTTCCTGCTGGCGACGTCGATGGAAGCCAAGTTGAAGAACTTTGGCGAACGAATCCCGCGAAAGTCGGCGAGTACGTGAGGAGTGACATCGAGATCACGAAGGCGTTGCATCGCAAGTATCAGGGCTATTTTTGCTGATTGCGGGCTGACCGTCAGTCGCTCAGCGTTCGATTTTCTATTTTTGAAATGAGGTAATTTTATGAGTACCACAGAGCTGGCAACCGTTGGTAGTTCTAACGGATTAAACGGGCATGGCCTTACGATGTACGACCAGATCAAAGACCCGCTTGAATTCATCACGAAAATGGGAACAGCGCTCGCTCAATCCGGCGTTGCTGGATGCAAGTCGGCGTCACAAGGTCAGGTAATGGCCTGGGCCTGCCTGTCGCTGAAAAAGAATCCGTTCGAGATCGCCGAAGAATCACACATGATCGACGGCAAACTCTCGGCGAAAGCGGATTGGGCCTTGGCTGAATTTCAGTCGAAAGGCGGAAAGTCAAAGTGGATCAAGGACGGGACCGATGGCAAGGAGGCCATTTTAGAATTGGTTGGGCCGGACGCGATTCGGATTGAGTCGAAGTTCACGATGGACATGGCTAGGAACGCTAGTCTCGTGAAGAAGGATTCGGTGTGGGAAAAATGGCCTGCGGAAATGCTCCGAAGTCGCTGCATCACTGGCGGCATTCGGATGCAATGGCCGGGGATACTGAAGGGTCGATATTCGCCGGAAGAGTTAACCGACGTTGAACAATCGACGGCAACTACTCCCGCAAAACGAGCGGCGAAATCGACGACCACAATGACAGCCGATCCAGTGATCGACGTCACATCGGAACCGGCAAAGTCTTCGGTTGTCGAAACAACGGCAACGCAGGCCATTGAATCCGCCGCGAAGGCTCCGCAGGAAACCGAGCAACCTCCGTTCGACGTCGGTGATAGTACCGGCGACAGCGACGAATCGACGATCGATGCGGAAGTCGATACGTCCTTCGATCCTGTTTCTCTCGAAATCCAGATGATCATCGACAAACTCGGCTCGAACGTCGCGCAAATTTGCAAGACGTTCAACAGCAAGCTCGGCACGACCGCAGCGAAGATCGACGACTTCAGCGAAGAACATCGGACGGCGATTCTTGAAAAGCTTCGGGCCGCTCTGGCGAAGTTCGAGCAGCAGAAGATTGAACTGCTGCCGAACTAAGGGGTGTTAATTATGGCTCATTGGAACAATCCTCCAGAACGTGAAGACGGCGACACGTTCGACGAAGACTGTGAAAACGCTCCCTTAATTCGTCAGTCAATGCGAAGAGAGGTTTCTCGGCGAATGGCGGAAGACCCATTATTCGGAATGTTGGCCGATCTGGAGCACTCAGCAGAAGGGTTCTATTTAGGACTCGACTACGACGACGATCTTGATGATATCGACGACGTAGGGCCTTTTTAAATCATCAACTCACTCAACTCAACGTTTCTCTGTTTCACTGACTCAAACTCGAAGGACTTAAGCAATGGAAATTCCACTCGACGACGTTGATCCTGATGACATTGGCGGCAAGGACAAGGTCATGCCCGGTGATTTCCTTTTCGAATGCACTCGCATCAGCGAGGGATCGAAAGGCGAGACGGTTGTATCCGCTGAAGTGCTAAGCGGCACAACTCCCGATCAGGCCGGAAAAGAATTTCAGTTCTATTTGAAGAACGAATTTGACAAGTGGTCGCTGAAAAAGTTGCTGGCGTTCGCAATCGCTACGGGTCTCGTTACCAAGCAGCAACTCGACCAGCACAAGGCCAACAAGACGTCGCCGGAGATCGACTTCGATCAGGCTGAAGGTCGGTTGTTCTGCGCGAGTCTCGAAAACGGCAAGGGCGAATATGCGAATCGAACGCAACTCGCTTGGGACAATTTTTGGCATCCTGCCGACAAACGCGCGAATCATATTCCGCTGGCAATGGCCAAGATCAATGCGGCGAATCCGAAGATCGTTTTGCCAGCGGGGCGAAACCCTGACGGCATCGCGGCGAAACCTGCGAAAGAAATCAGCAAGCCGACCGGCAAGCCTGACGCGAAAAAACAGCAGGCGGATATCGATGATCTGCTGAGCTAGTTCGACGGGTTGAATTTGTTTGAAGACCGTCCCAGCGGTGACGGGATAACCGACAGGTTTGTGTTGCGGGTTCATAAGCCCGCAATGAGGGTTCGAGTCTCTCCGGTTGTTTTGATTGCGGAGCTAAGAGTTTTTTGGGTTTTACAATGGCATCACGTCACGAGCTAATCGCGATCTACAAAGGACCAAAGCACACGTCGTGCGTTTGGCCTTGCGATGACGGGACAGAGACGCTGATCGGTCGCGTCGAGCAAGATGACGGGGAAGAAACGTTCATCAAGGTGAATCAGCATCCAGGCCAGTTGGTTCGAAATCTTGTTTATCGTTTTTTCGGCCACTGGAAGGAGTTTAGAGGTGTCGATCAGTTCGTCGCTGAATCGTTTTGCGTTGAGACTCCAGCGGGCGAGGAGGCGGTTGTCGCGTATCTCTGCCAGTGTCGCGGAATCGGGCCAGTAATGGCTCGGTCGATCTTCCGATTGTACGGCGACGACTCTGTAAGAATGCTTCGCGAACAGCCTGACGACGTTGCGGGAACGGTGCAACGATTCTCGATCGAGAAAGCCCGTGAAGCGGCTGAGTTTTTGAAGGCATCGCAGACAACCGAACGGTCGAAGATTGACCTGTTTGGATTGCTCAAGGGCCGGGGATTTCCGAAAAAAGTCATTGACAAGGTCTTGGCTGATTTCGGCGCGGAGTCGTCGCAGATTGTTGCGAGGAATCCTTACATTCTTATGAGGTACAAGGGTTGCGGGTTCGCCAAGTGCGATGAAATGTATATCGATCTCGGCCTGAATCCGTTGAGGATGAAACGGCAAGCTCTGTGCGCGTGGTATTCGATCAACCGCGAAAAAGGCGGAGATACTTGGCATCGATTTTACGTTGTTCAGAACGGCGTCAAGAAAAAGATTTCATCCGCGAAAGTTGATATTGAACGAGCGTTGAAACTCGCGATTCGTGCGAAGCTTTTGAGTGAACGATTCAGCGGCGGCCAACGATGGATTGCTGAATATTCGAAAGAGCAACAGGAAACGCGGCTCGCTAAGTTGATCGTTGAATCGGAGAAAGAACGAGACGACGGAATCAAGCCGGTTCTCTGGAAAGATATTGTTGATTCTCTGGACGACATTACGGACCATCAGCGAGAACAGGGGCGACTTGCGACCCAGGGATTTATTTCGGTTCTTTCTGGATTGCCTGGGTGTGGAAAGACTTACCTTGCGGCGAGGATCATAAAAGAACTAGCCAAACGTTACGGCGAATCTGATATCGCTGTCTGTGCGTTGGCTGGGAAAGCAGCCGTTAAGATCACTTCTGAAATGGAAAAAGTCGGTCTTGGGATTCAGGCGACAACGATCCATTCGCTGCTCGGCATTGGTAATGCAAACGGTTTTCATCATTGCCGATTGCGTCCATTGCCTTACAGATTTGTTGTGGTCGACGAAAGCAGTATGCCGGGGGTTCCACTCTTCTTAGCTCTATTGGAAGCAAGGGCAGAAGGTGCTCACATTCTTGTGATTGGCGATGAAAATCAGTTGCCTCCGATTGAACATGGAAGTCCGCTACGAGACTTCATCGCGTCGAATGTGACCCGTGGACATTTGACGGAAATCAAACGTCAGGGGACAGTAAGCCGAATCGTTAGAGCCTGCCATCAGATCGTAAAGGAATCACGATTCACTCCGTCGCCGAAGCTCGATCTGGAAAACGGCGAAGACTTCCTGTTTATCGAACGGGATGACGCCGAGTCGCAAATCGAAGCATTGACGGCGGTCATTGAGAATCAAATTAGACGAGCCGAAATTGATCCGATTTGGGATATCCAAATCATCGTACCGGTAAACGGAAGCAATAAGCCCGGAAACTCAAAAAGCCCAATCGGCCGTTATCCGCTCAATGTCATCCTTCAGCAGATTCTGAATCCTGACGGGTATCGAGTCGCAGGCAATCCATTTAGGGTCGGCGACAAAATAGTTTGCCGAAAGACTGGCGACTACAAGCCGATCGCAAGCAGCGAAGAACGAATCACCAACGAAGCGATGGGGATCGACAATGGAAACCAAGATCCTCAAGACAATCAGCCGATCCGAATTCGTAACGGCGAAATGGCTGAAGTCTTGGAAGTCACAGAAACAAGCATCATCGCTCGCTTAACGTTTCCCGATCGACTGATCATGATTCGCCGCGCCGCAACGCCAGTTCGTGATGGTGACGACGATGATTCAGACGATGATTCGGAAGATAAGCCAAGCCCAACCGGTTGCGATTTCGAGCTTGGGTATGCTTGCTCGGGTCATGCGTACCAGGGCTGCGAAGTTCGTACGGCAATCGTCATGATCGACGGACATTCGACGGCGAAGATGGTCAGTTCAAAGCAATGGATTTTTACCGGGTATTCACGCGGTAAGACGATGCTGATTGCGATTGGAAAAATGAAAGATGCGATGGATATGTGCAAGAGGGACGCACTAAATAAGCGGAAAACGCTGTTGAAAGAAATGATTTTGGAATTGCGAAAGCCAAAGGTCGTCCCGCTTTCCGATGAGTATCTGGAATTACTTTTGGAGGGAGTTTGAGTAATGGAATACACAACATTTGAAGAAGGCGAAGTCATCGACGCTGAGTTCACAAGAACGAACGTCGACAAGAAAAAACAATGTCCGTTTACGGTTTGCGTGGATACCCGCGAACAGGCGGCCTTCCATTTTTTAAACATCGATCCGTGGTCAATCATCCCTCTCCTACATGTCGGCCTGACGACCGGAGACTACTCGATCCGTGGTTTTGAATCACGCATCACGATTGAGCGGAAATCGATTTCTGATTTTCTTGGCTCGATCACCGCAGGCCGCGATCGCTTTGAGAGAGAATTCGAACGAATGGCAGCGATGGAATTCGCGGCCGTCGTCGTCGAAGGCGAACTCGCCGAAGTCCTGGAGTATGCTTCCGAGTCGACGAAGGTCTTGCCGAAATCGATCGTCGGAACCGTTGACGCTTGGCGGATTCGTTACGGCGTCCACTTCATTTTTTGCATGTCTCGCCGCCACGCTGAGCGCCAGACGTTCGGGCTGCTGTATCAGTTTTGGAAAAATGAGCAGAAGAAATTGAAAGAGATGAAAGTGGATAAGGCTGACACCGAACTTCAAAAAGTTCTGTTCGGTTAGCCTCGCTCGATTTTCGCAAAATCAAGTCAATCAAGTCAGTAAAAAAACGCTGAGATTCAGCGTTAATAAAAATAGCGGAATGGATGCCAGATGCCGGTAGTCGCTGATTACGTGCAGAACTTCCTAGACCAACTCAAAGGGGTTGTCTACGACGGAACCAGCGAAGGTCAGCCAAAGTGGAAGGCTTATTGCCCGGTACATGAATCGGTCGGTGAACATGATCCATCGTTAGGGATTACTCTCGGCAGCGAAGGGAAAATTCTTGTCCATTGTTTAGCCTGCGATGCCTCGCAAGTTGAAATCGTCCATGCCGCAAACTGGACGATGGCGAAGATGTTCGATCCGAGTAAGAAAAACGGAAAGAACGGAAACAAGCGAAGCGGCGGAAAAACCGAAGCTGAACATATCTATCGTGATGAGGACGGGATTCCACTCGTTAAGGTTAAGAAGATCCGTTTCCCAGACGGATCAAAAGAAATGCCGCAATACCGTTCCAACGGAAATGGCGGCTGGATTGTCGGTACAAAAAAGGTACGAAAAGTCCTGTATCGGTTGCCGGAACTGATCGCGGCTCCGAAAGAAAAGACTGTCTTCATTCCCGAGGGTGAAACAAAGGTCGAGGCCCTCGAAGCCTGGGGTCTCGTCGCGACGTGCAACATCGGCGGCGCGGGACGCTGGAGAAAAGAAGACGCGAAATATTTTTCCGGTCGAGATGTGATTGTACTTCCTGATAACGATCCGATTGACCCGGAGACCGGAAAATCGAAAGGGCTTGAGCACGCTCGGGATATCATTCGATCGCTGAAACCTGTTGCGAAGTCAGTTCGGATATTGACGCTGCCGGAATTGCCACCAAAGGGCGGAGTCGTTGAGTGGATTAAGGCAGGTGGAACTCTTCCGAAGCTATTGGAATTGGTTGCACAGCCGTGGCAAGAGTCAGATGTCGAAACTGAAAAGAAATCGACAGCAAACGATTCATTGGCACTTCAGCCGATGGATCCGCTTGACCTGCGACTTCCTGAGGCTCTTTCCGACCTCGCTAATGGTCGACGGCTCGTCCGTCAGCACGGGAAGGACATCCGCTGGTGTCAGCCTTGGAAAAAATGGATCGTCTGGAACGGTAAGCAATGGAAGGTTGACGATACCCTAGAAATCGAACGAAAGGCGAATGCGGTCTCAGACTGGCTTTGGGATGAGATGCGGCGAATCGGTAAGGACATCAGCGAAAACTCGTTCACAAAGGTTTGCCATTACGTCAAGAGAAGTAGTGATCGAACTCCGATTGTAAAAATGGTCGATTCGGCCAAATCGCTAGACGAATGCAAGATACTTCCCGAAGAACTCGACACAGATCCTTGGCTGTTGAACGTTCAAAACGGAACCGTTGATCTTCGTAACGGAGAATTCAAATCTCACTGCCAGTCCGACATGATCACAAAGCTTGCACCGGTCAATTTCGATCCCGATGCGACTTGTCCGAATTGGGAAAATTTCATTCTTAGCGTATTCGGCGGCGAAGAAATGGCCGCGTACATTCAAAGACTTTGCGGGTATTGGATAACGGGAATCGTTCGTGAACAGTCTTTACCGATCCTTTGGGGCGTTGGCTCAAACGGAAAAACGACTTTTCTGAATTCAATCATGGATATTTTGGGAGGCGGATATTCGATGAAGGCTCCGTCAGATTTTCTGATGGATAAGAAAGATCGTCACCCAACCGAAAAAGCCGACCTTTTCGGAAAACGATTTGTTGTTTGCTCCGAGACCAGCGATGGAAAGCGACTTGACGAGGCTCTCGTAAAAGAATTGACCGGCAATGAGCCCATTCGCGCGAGGCGAATGTATGAAGATCTTTGGGAATTCTTGCCTTCCCACAAATTGGCGCTGGTAACGAATCATCTTCCGCAGATCAGAGGAACTGACCAGGGGATCTGGAGAAGAATTAGAAAGATCGAGTTCGGAAAACAGTTTTGGAATCCAGATGTCGGTGAAATCGGTCCTGAAGAATTAATGCAGGACAAGACTTTAGGAGACAAGCTAAAGCAGGAAAGATCTGGGATTCTCACATGGATGATCAAAGGCTGTATTCAGTGGAATCTCGACGGGGAAAAGGCTCCTGCCAGTGTTACTGACTGGACAAAAGAATATCGAGCGTCTCAAGACGTCATCGGATCATTTTTAGAAGAATGCATTGAAGTTGCCGATGGGAGAACTGTAACCGCCAGGGATCTTTTCAAGACTTACAAAAAGTGGGCTGAGGACAACGGCGAATACGTAATCACTCAAACTCGGCTCGGAATCTTGATGAACGAAAAAGGCTATGTGAAACAACATGGTTACTGCGGGAAAATTTACCTTGGAATTGGTTTGGTTGACCAGATGGGATGACAAGAACGCATAAACGCTGACGAGTCTGACGGGTTGAATGGCTTTTCCGGAAAGTATCCCCGAAGGACTGCATTGCTGGAGCTATTTTTTTTCGCCTTCAACTATTCATACTCGTCAACTTTTATGGGTTATCATGACTGATTTGTACATAACAAAAAGAGCCATTGAAAGAATAAATCTTTTGATAGGAACGGCTTATGATGAAATGATATCAAATTTCAGAAATTCTGCTCACGATTTCTTAATGAAACTTCCTCCGACTGTTCCAAGAGATCTGCCAAATTCGAGCGGGGTGTATTTTGTTTTTGAAGAGGAAAGAATCATCTACATCGGAAAAGCGGTTGATTTGTTCAATCGATGGAGAGGACATCGATTTAAAAAAGAGGTTGATTGCGGAATGTGGTTACTGAGATGGAAACCATTTGATGAAAAGCTGTTTTGTAATTCTGAGCACGAGGAAACGTTTTTCATTTCATTAATCCGTCCAAGATACAACAGGATCGCAAAATGCAAAGTTTGGCCAAACATACCGCAATAGGAAATAAAGCCACTCCCTGCCGCAAATGTTCCAGCGAATTTCATTTCGTCAACAAGCTCGGCGGTATTCAGTGCGAGCGATGTTCGCCACCTAAAACTGAGTCAGACGTCAAATTACGATTGCGGATTGACGGCGGCTTCTGGGCGGACGCGGCGACAGAGCGGTTTGATTGCCCTGCGGGGCCAGCGGAACAATCTCAACAAGACAAATTACCTAACTATAATCAAAATCGAAACTTAATTACTAAATCAATTCAGGAACATGGGGCCACTCCTGCGGAGCCTAAACAGCCCTCAGTCTGCAACGGCGCTGCTAAGTCCGTCGCTCAAGTCCATCCTTCCCTGCGTGGGATTGGTGGCGAACTCTCCGAACGAGAGATTGACTTGTATTTGTCGGAGACGATTTGGGGCCAGCCCGATCAGTGGATCGTGTTTAAGCCGAAAGCTCGTCTGGTGAACAGACTCGGCGGCCGGGGCCAAAAAAAGCAATCCGACAGATCGAAATTAGAAATTAGGAAATCTGGCGGTGAAGTGTTTTCGCTGCCAGTTCGGGATCGTGGTACGGATGGATCGAGAAAATGAGAGTCATCGTTTGCGGCGGAAGGTCATTCCTGAATCGAGCAAAGCTGTTTGACGGATTGGATTCGATTCACAAGGAGTCGCCGATCACTTTGCTAATTCACGGCGGATGCCAGGGTGCTGACTCTCTCGCTGGTGAATGGGCCAGCGAACACGGAATCAACACGATGGTTTTTAGAGCGGATTGGGGTCGGTACGGGCCTGGCGCCGGGCCGGTTCGAAACAGGCAAATGATTGAGGAAGGCAAACCTGAAATGGTGATCGCGTTTCCAGGAACGAACGGGACGTCAAACATGATCAAGCAGGCCAGTAAGAATGGGATTGAAGTTAGGATGATGTGATTTCACGGAATGTCCGTGGACAAAAGTTTTTGTGGCTACAAAAAAGGATTTGTGAAATGACGAAATTGATGACTGCGGAAGAAGTTGTTCAGGAATCGGCGGAAGATTTGACGGCTCAGCCTGGGGAATCAGCGGCCGAATTATTTGATCGCGACGAAATCCGCGTGGGCCTGGACCTGCTGGAAATCGCGATTTCGGAATCGACGATTGCGGCGATCACGGAAGAGCATGTTGTTCTTTTGAAAGAATGGATTGATTCCGAGACTGATGACATGACCGAGATTCCTGAATCGCTCGCTGGCGTTCTGGAGTGGAACGAGTCGATGACTTGCTTGATTCTGAAAAAGCAGGAACAACCAGCAGCAGAAGTATCATCGGAATCACCAGCGGCGACAGCAACCACAAACGAAACCCCGCAATCCATCAAGAAATGGAAAAGCGACATCATTGAGGCATCTGATTATGCTCAGAAACTTCGTGACGAACTTGAAGAGGCTGAGTCTGACACCAAAGCGGCGAAAGCACGCGAAAAGGAGTGTCTCGAAAGTCTTCACGCTGCGGAACGGGAGCTTCGACGGGTTATCGCGGATGAAAAGAGCGGTCAGCAGAAGTTGCCATTCGAAGACCATAGTTCCGAATCGAAAACGGCGTCCGCGTCCGACGGCGGCGAAACCGAAACTGTCAATGAAATTGAGATCGACGCTTCCACAACCCCGATCAGCGAACTCGGCGCGAAGTCGATCAAAAAGTTGATCGGAACCGACCGCTTCAACGCGGCGAAGGACAGCGACGAGCCGGTTGGGCTCACTGACAAACAACTCGAAAAACTGGAAGCCGCAGACATCGCGACGATCGGCGATCTCGAAAAAGTCATGAAAGCGGATTCGTGGTGGTGGAAGACGATCGGCCTCGCGAACGATGGCCATGCTCAGATTGTTCAACGGGTGATTTCGACGTTACTGGCGTTTCGAAGTGTGAATCCGGTGAAGTCGTAGAAAGTCTGGAGCAACGGAATGCGAGTTTTAGTAGCGTGCGAGTTCAGCGGAATCGTCGCCAAATCGTTTCGCGATCGTGGTCACGAAGCTTGGTCTTGCGATCTGTTTCCAACCGAGGCTGACGGGTTCCACATTCATGGCGATGTTCTTGATTGGCTCGATCGTGGAAGCTGGGATTTGATGCTGGCCTTCCCGCCCTGTACGCATTTGGCGTGCAGCGGTGCAAGGCACTTCGCGGCGAAGCGTGCGGACAGTCGACAACAGGCGGCGATTGATTTCTTTCTGCTGCTGGCGAAAGCGGATATCCCGAAGATCGCGATTGAAAACCCAGTGGGGATCATGTCGACGATCTACCGGAAGCCTGACCAAATTCTGCAACCGTGGCAATACGGACATCCAGAAACTAAAGCAACCTGCCTGTGGTTGAAAAATCTTCCGTTATTGAAACCAACTGAAATTGTGGGGGGGCGCGAGCATCGGATTCACAGAATGCCGCCAAGTCCTGATAGAGCGAAGAACAGGTCGAGGACGTATCCGGGGATCGCGAAAGCTTTCGCAGAGCAATGGGGTTAGATCATGGGCCACAGCGGAAACCCGCCGAACATGCCGTACTGCAAGTGCGAACTCTGCCAAGGTGCGAGATGGCGCAAACGGAATGGGATTAAGTGGATCAGGTTCTGGCGTTCGGTGTGGCGTGAAGTTTGGTTCTTTGTGTTTGGGTGAGGTGAATAATGAGCATCGCAGACATTTGCAAATCACGCGGAGTTCCAGCGAAACGCGGGCAGCGTGTGAAAGTCGCCGGAAAGCCTGGAGTCATAAAAAGTTCAAGAAGCGGCTACTTGTGGGTGCTGTTCGACGGCACGAAATATCCAAGAGCATGCCATCCAACTTGGAAGTTTGAATACGAAGTTGACGGCAAGTTTGTCGGGTTTGGAATGGAGGCGACATGAGCAATCCAGTTCTCGAAATCGATCACAACCTCGCACGAGCGATTTTATTACTCGACCGAATGCGACGAGCAGCGTTTAAACCTCATTGGGCGGAAGGCGAGAACGCACACGAAGTTGGTGAAGCAGTATTGTCTTTCATCACCGACATGCGAATCGAGCATGACTGGATCGATGACTACGAAGGGTTCCTCCCAGCAGTTCGCAAAGTTGTCGGCAAGACTGAAGAATCGGAGATTGTGTAATGGACCAAATCAAGTTCTACAACAGCGAAAACATCCCGCTACCTGCGTTAATTCCGCTAGCCTTCACGCAGGAGTTACGGGACGAGTTGTTGATTCGGCAGTTGAATATCGCATTTAACGAGGGTCGCGAATTCGAAAAGGACACTATGGCACTAACAGGAGCGAAGGAGGTTGCGAAAGTGGTGAACGATGCATTGAACAAGCCAAAAACAGTAACGGTGTCGATCGAGTTACCGGAACCGCCGGATGGGTGGGAATGGGACGGTGTCGGTAAGCCAGTGATTGGACAGCCATATTTATCAAGTGACGGCACTGTGAAAACGGCAAAGCTTGTTTTTACTGAATCGTTCTTCATTTGCTGCCGTCGCATCTGGACTCCGCCGGCAAACGCGGTCGGGACGTTTTATCCGCATGAGCACGGATGGCATTTCACTGACGGAACAATTGAAGAGACTGCACGCGGAGACTGGCGATCAACAACATGCACGTATGTTAAGGCCGATTCTTTCTCCGACTTCGTTCCGCCGCCTGAGCGTAGGCCATACCGAGTCGTCAACGGTGTTGAGGTAAAGGAGAGTAAGTGATGATCGGAGGACTATTTACCGGACTTGGGTTCGGCGTTGCGTTCTGGATTGTTGTAATTCCTTGCCTGATATTAATGAGCAGAAAACAGGATCGTGAAAAGTTCGATGCAGATATGAAGGATTATTGGGAGCGATCCATTGCGAGCGGAGAGCGTCAAGCCGAGATGCTGAAATACATCGCAGAAACAATCGAACTCGCCAATAAGTGCCGTTAATGATTGAAAGGCATTTTAATAAATGAGCGAACTAGAATTTGTGCAACACGGAACGGGCTTAGTAAAGGTGGATCGACGAGAGGAAAGAGTTGGTAACCTATTGATATGGGACATGCGATTCATTTTCAGGCCAATGCCGAGAACACAGTTTTGCCCCGACGAACTCCGAGCGATCGCGGCCAGGCTGGACGAGTTGAATGGAGTGGGGAAAGGTAAGGAATGAGATACCTATACGAGTGAGAAAACTGCGACGAGCAACACGATTTCGAATCAAACATCTTCACGTGCGACGACTGTGGAAAAGAAATCTGTTTGGATTGTGATTACTCAGACGATGATGACGTCAACTTATGTCCAGAGTGCGACGACAAGAGGAATCATGAACAGCCAACAACGGAAGGCGGCGGCGATGGCAACCAGTAAAGAACCAAACGTATTTAAGCCTCAATGGCCTGACGGTCTCGTTCAGGGACAGATTTACCGTGTCATGTGTGACGACAAAGGTCGCGACGGTGGAACGTGGGTGCAAGTCTTAGTAGCCAATGACGGAGATTGTCACATCTCAATGCAGGATTGGGAGGAAATCAGAACGCCGGGAACTAAACCGAGTCCGCATCCATATGTGAGAGTCAGAACGCATGGCGGCGGCGGAAAAAACCATCGAACACGGCAGGCGTTGCTATGGTTGGCCGATGCGATTCGGCGTGACAACGAGGAGAATGGACTGAACGAGTTCGGAGAGCAGGAGGGCGGCGGCGATGAGTGAGGGTACAAATACTTTCAATGTAAACGTAATTCTAACAGTTACAACACACAGGTTGTTAACGCGACCAAAAGACGGCGGGAATGGAATCGGCGATTTGTATGAAATCCTCAACTGGATGACAAACGACAACTTATACACGCATCAACTCGTGCGATCATCGAAAGAGTGTGAACCTTGGTTGCTGCGATGGTTCCCGGAACTCGCAAAGGTGAATCTGGGCGAGTTGGACAAGCTTCGTGGCGAGTTGTCGGACTGGAATAACATTTTAGATCAGTGGATCAGCTTGCAGCGTAGATCGATACCGGAACTGAAACTGTCTTATGACGTTCCGAGAATCCCAATGGACGATCATGACATAATTGATCCGATGAAAGAATTAGTCGAAATGGTTGGTGAGGACAAGGTGATTGTCGTGGAGACAACAGATGAGTGAGGCAAAACAGATCCGCGTCGGTGGTAAGCTGGTCGAAGTGCCGGTTGAGTTTCCGTGGTACGCCCATTTCTTCAATATGTTCGGCGGTATGTATTCTGGGTACGCCAAAGCGAGCACTAAGGAAGAATTGCAAAGCATGCTATCCAGCGATTGCGGGCAAATCGCGTCGTTCTGGAAATACATCCTAATTAATCAGGTTGGTCCGTCCCGCTTTCGCGGAATGAAACTGATTCGCGGGATTGCAGACTTATATTCTTAATCAACGCAACCGACTGCGTTAGAAAGTGAGTGACGATGAAAAAGAAACCAGCAGCTAAGAAAGTTGAAACCCTCCCCGCAATCCGTCTTCGGCCTGGGACGTGGGTCGCGATGGATTTCGACCGTACATGGACGATCTTTCTAAAACAGCCGAAACCGGAACATAGTGGATATTGGGATGATTGGTGGCATGACGCGGTAATGATTAATGCAGACACATTCAAAATATCGGGTTTTCCAAAATTCCCGAAATCCCAATGGAACAAACATCTATACCGCGTCGGCAAGTCCGGTGAACTTATCAGAGTGGAGGTGGAGTGATGTGGCATCTCATGTGCGGATTAGTCGGGCACCGATGGTATTTCGATGATGTAGGATCTCCACACAAAGACAAGTACGAATGCAGCACGTGTAAAAAGCGGATTCCAGCGGCACTGAATGGTGAATACAGGACCGACATCGAATGCCTCGGCAACTTGTTTCGAAACGGAGAATATGTAAGGGAAATTACAACAACCCCGCAACGCTGACGGGGAGAAAGGATGGAAATAATGTCGAGTTCAAGTTACGCAGCCGCAATCGATAGCGGGTTATCCGCGTCTCTCAAATGGTTGGAAGACAACAAAATCGAGTCGCTTCCAGATTCTGTTTGGGACTGCCCGAAAGGGTGCCCAATTTGGGAAATGAATCTGTCGCTGGCCCAAGCTGGAGGAATCTATGGTGCGATGAAGCGGGCACTCAAGGATAAGTTTCCGTCAAAAGACTTGGAGTCCCAACCATGAAATGGCGACGAATCGACGGGGTGAATGAGCCGGAATCAATTCCATTTGGCGACGGTTGTAGACGAAGCACCAAACGTATCCTCGTCGCGGCTGGAAATCTGATTGAGTTTGGTCTTTTCTACAAACTATCGACAGGTCGGCAGTTATTCGCACCTGAAAAGATTGAGGGTGTTCAGTTAACCCACTTCATGGAGATCGAGCCGCCGAGCGGGGAGGAAACGCAAAATGACAGTTAATAACTTCGGATGCGTCGGAAACACAATCAGACTTCGATCAGGCCACTATCTCGACTTGCGACGTCCTCAACCGGATCAATTCACGTTCGCGGATATTGCTGGTGCGCTATCTAAAATTTGCCGATTCGGCGGTCAGTGTGAACGATTTTATTCCGTGGCAGAGCATTCATACCACTGTGCTAGAGTCTCGCTAACCGACGGTCTGACGATCCGAGAACAGCGTGCAGTGTTAATGCACGACGCAGCCGAAGCGTTCATTGGCGACATCGTTAAGCCGCTGAAAATCATGCTGCCGGATTATGCTGAAATCGAAACGCTGATGGAAGATTGCATTCTCAATAAGTTTGATCTCGATTGCGATCCGAATCTGATTCGTGAAATTGATCATGCAATGCTTATTTGCGAGCGAAAGAGGATGTTCAGCCGCGACGCTGAAAAGTGGGCAGGCGAGGATAGTGTGCGGAATATTTCTGTCGAGTTCAAATGTTGGTTCCCATTTGAAGCGGAGAAGATGTTCTGTGTTCGTGCGAGGGAACTCGGATTTTTAAATGACAATCCAATCATCGACACCAAGAAATACGGAGCAGAATAAACAATGCGACGAAACTGGGGAAATGGGCTTACAAAACAGGAAATGCGAGAGTTCGCAAATCGACTGCTGAAAGCGATAGGCGAGGAATCGATGACATCATTCGCGAAAAGACTCGGCGTCCACGTCAGTATGGTATCGAACTGGACGTCAGCAACGGTGATGCCTCGGTATGGCAACTTCATCGCGATCTGCGAAGCGACCGGCGTTTCCGCCGATGAATTTCTGGGGGTACAAAAATCATCTTGAAAACCAAATCGAGCGGGACATCAAAACTGACTGTCTATCAAGCCGTCGCGGTCTGCGAACTGGCACACAAGGGCGTCGACATCAACGAGATTGCGGCGCTGTTCGGAATCCGGCCATTAAGCGTGAGAGCAATCAAAAACGGTCGTGCGTGGTTTGAGGAAACGGCGGAAGTGCGTCGGAAGTATCAAAACGCGAAAGGAATGTGAAGTCGTGACGAGACAGACAATATTCTGCAATCACTATCGATCCATGATGGATCATGACGATTGCTCGGCCGGAGTTGCGTTCGATACGTTGAAAGGAATTCCGTTTAATGAGCGACCATGCTTCAAGCGAAATGGCATCGTGTGTGGTGGATGCGACTTGCAGACGTTCCCAACTGACGAAGAGGTGGCTGAACAGGACCGCGAATTTGAGAAGCGGTTTCAACGAACGGGCATCGCTCGGCAGGCAATTGTTGACTATCTCGGAGGTCCGTGGAAGCACGGTATGGAAGGTTCCGTTGGTGGAATCGAATGCCCGATTTGCAAAGGTTCTCTGGCGTTTCAGCGATCAGGATACAACGGGCACATTCACGCTAGCTGCTCGACGGAAGGTTGCGTCAGTTGGATGCAATAGAAACCGAATCGAATAGCTAAAGCCTTAACTGTCAATAGATTGCATAAACAGCCAATCGAAAACAATTTGATTGTGACTGGTAAAAGGTGACTGATATTCAGGGGCGGCATTTTAGAAGGAACGACCGATGAGCGAGGATGCTGAAACGAGTCAACAGAGTCAACAGAGTCAATCAAAAACCAAACCAAAGCGGATTCGGATTATCCGCGACGTCAAGTCGTCCGAGGCTAAAGTCAAGCTACCAGACGGCGTGACGATCAAGATCCGGCGTTCGAAAAACCACGGCAACCACCGCATGACGATTGAGGTTACAGGGTCGAAGGCGGTCGTTGAAACGATTGAGAGGAAGTGATGAGCGATTTGATTGACGCTTCGATCACTGACCGACCTGAACTCGATGGAGAATTGGCAATTCTTATTTCTGTTCCCGAATCGGAACGCATCGATAGAAGTCACGACATCCCGGCAGCGTATTGCGTTGAAGTGTCGAAGACGTTTCCGGGCGGTTGCATCATTTGGGGTAAATATCGTGACCAGTGGATTCCGAACGTAACAGCACGTTGGTTGGTATATGATCTGTTACGCCGACTGAATAACCAATCTCGTTAATTTGCGGTGAAACCCTCGAATCAATCTTGACGGATCAAAAAGTCAAGACCACAATCGTCGGCGAATGAAAGACGTGTTGATAAGTTGAAGTCCGAACGCTTTGCTCCCTGAATTTGTCCGCGTCCTTCACGATCAGCTTTTCGGCAATAATGGGAATTCGGAAAACGAGCCCGCTGGAAGGTTGACCTGCCATCTCGGAATTACATCCGAGGTAGCTGGTCAGCTTTCGAGCGGGTTTTCTTTTTTGGGTTCCGAACATGGCCGACAGCATCGACGATCAGGCGAGATCAATTTCCGACAAGCTCGGTCATTCCGTCGGAATCGACCCGATCACGATTTTGACGATCGCTCAAACGCTGATTCCAATGCTGATCAAGTGCTTCGAGATGTTTCACTCGACGGATCCAGCGTCATCCGCGCCGACGGCGTCCGAGAAATCCGCCGAAATCAAAGCGTACCTCTTGGATCACTACGACCAAGATTCTAAGACATTCGACCAGCATTTGATCGACCAATGCCGTGCGAGGACTCGAAAAGCGTCCCGCAAAAACGGCCAGCCAAAACTCAGTCGATCGCAACTTGATGTGATCACGGCGGCCTCGCTAGAGCATGCGATGAACGCGGACGCGGCGACTGTTTGCCAGTGTTTTGTTGAGGCTCAATCGATCCCGGATGATGACCAAATCGGCGATTCAATCGACAACGGAAGCAGTTAGTCAGAAGTTCAGTAAATAACCACATTTAGGAAGCTGCGATGACAGACGTGACCCCAGACAAAGTTGGATCAGTATTCGGCGAACTGCTGAATCTGACTCCGCAGGCGATTGACGTACTTCACCAGATCATGCCGGACAATGAGGTGATCAATGCGGCGGAATCACTGATGCCAGTGTTAACCCCGGTGATCGATTACATCAAATCGGGCACGTCTTCGACGGCGGGGATTGCGACGGTAATCAAAGCGATCCTGACCAACGAAGAAGCGGTGATGGCGGCTCTTCAAAAGCTGTTTCCCGGCAATCCGCTCTTGGCCGAGGTGGTGGCCATTTTCCCTACGTTAAAGCCGATCTTGCAGCTATTGGTTGGCTAACACCTGGTTTTGAGTTCGAGTTCATTTGCATGAGTGTTCAGCGGATAGTGGGGATCGAGATGAGTGCGGGACCAAATCAACTGCCAACGCCAACACCAATTACGCCGGTCGTGCCTTCAACGCCGTCAACTCCGGTCGACTGGCAGAAGTTACTTATTCTCGTCCTGACGGCGGCTCTATCGCTTCTCAGCGGTATGCATATCAACACGCCGACGCCTGGGCCGAATCCGCAGCCCGCTCCGATCGTGAACCCAATTCCGACGCCAACCCCGCAACCGTCTCCGCAGCCTGCTCCAAAACCCGCTCCGCAACCGTCGCCACAGCCCACACCAACGCCAGCCCCAAAACCCGAGCCAACACCAACTCCGTCACCTAACCCATCGCCGGTTCCAGTCCCCAATACCGATCCTGTCGCGTGTATCAACGTCACGGACTCAGCGGGGAATCCTGTAACCGGCGATGTGCTGCCTGGGTGTCAGTTGGTTGTTTCGAGC
>JGI26470J50227_1000345_pt1 | contig 20006 bp, 22 predicted proteins | sample FreactTroBogLake_FD_50227 | JGI IMG/M metagenome (IMG submission 50227) | reverse complement strand
GATTTGTGGTCAAGTAAAATGAAAGGATTACTGGTATTACAAGGGAATAACTATCAAATACCAGAACATGTCAGACCTTCTGAAAATTTAGAAGATTTTAAAAAGCAATGTCGCATGAAATTTGTGTTATGGGAAGGTGAATTAGAAACTCCTATGTATACTCGTTATATGATAATAGGACGCAAATAATGTTTAAATTTACAGACCTCAAAAGTGTACACATAGAAATTACCAATCGATGCCAAGCATCTTGCCCTATGTGTCCTAGAAATATACATGGCGGTATAGAAAATCCAATTCTTCCTATTAACGACTGGTCCTTAGATGATTTTATTAAAATATGTTCAAGGGATGTATTAACACAACTTAAGACAATAAATTTTTGTGGAAACTTTGGCGATCCGCTGATGAATAACGATCTTATCGATATGTGCAAATATTTGAAAGATACTTCTCCTGATATAGAAGTTTTATTAAATACTAACGGCAGTTTGCGTTCTACAGTTTGGTGGAAAGAATTATCAACAGCATTGCCTAAAAATCACAGAGTTGTGTTTGCATTAGATGGATTAGAAGATACTCACAGTATCTACAGAGTAGGCACTAGTTTTAATTTAATTTTAAAAAATGCTAAAACATTTATCGAATCGGGTGGCATTGCCGAGTGGGTGTTTATTAGATTTAAACACAATGAACATCAAGTCGAGGCCGCAGAAACATTATCTAATAAACTAGGATTTAAAAGATTTAGTGTAAAAAATAGCAGACGGCATGCTCGTCCATTTCCGGTGGTCGATCAACAAGGGAATTTTTTATATAATCTTGAGCAACCTTCGGATAGCCAAGTAAAGTTTGTAAGCAAATCAGATATCCAAGGTCATCGTAATTGGCCTGATGCTGATAAAATAAATTGTATGGCCATTAACGATAAAGAGCTGTACATTGACGCACACTACCAGTTAAGTCCATGCTGTATGATTGGTGCATTTTTATATACAAGTTATGATATTGATTTATTAAAAACATATAATTTGTTTCAAGAAGATTCTGTAATTGAAGAAGGTGCAAAAGTACAGGAACAAGTGTTAGGATTTCCAAGGCTAAATGTACTAGAATCGGGATTTCAAAATATTATAGAAACTACTGAGTGGCAAACAATGTGGCAAAACAAATGGAAGGACAAGTCCAGCTCTACTTGCATTATTATGTGCGGGCCCCACAGTCCATTTATAAGTATCGATGAACAAAAATTTAAAATAGAAGATAATGAATAAAGTATTTTGGTTACAGCCCGAGGATACACAGATAGGTGATTGGCAAAAACAAATTGCTGATTTAACTGGAAGTCCTAGTTTTTGTGTGTTGCCTTGGATACATCTAGCAACTCGCCCTAACGGCGATATGCGCATTTGTTGTGTAGCTAATGCCAGTGGTGCAGAGTCTGGAGATTATTCAGTTGGGCTAGTTAAAAAAGAAGATGGCACTCCTGCTAACTTTGGCAGGGATTTACCTACAGAAGCATTTAATAATGATTTTATGAAGTCGGTACGCAAAACAATGCTAGCAGGAGAAGTACCTGCTAGTTGTTTAAAATGTTACGAGGAAGAAGAACGTGGTATTAGCAGTAAGCGTATATGGGAAACTGGTACTTGGCATCTACATGAACAGATTGATATTAAAGAATTGATTGCCGAAACTTTAGAAGATGGCACAGTACCTTACAAATTACGATATCTAGATTTACGTTTAGGAAATACTTGCAACTTAAAATGCATCATGTGTAGCCCGCATGACAGTAGTCTATGGACTCCTGAATATAAAAAAGTATATCCGATAATTCAAAGCCCATTAATTAAAAAACAAATGGAGTGGAATTCCGAATTCCATGATAACCGCTGGCACGAGAATCCTCAGTTTTGGGAAGAAATATTTGACCAAATTCCTAATATTAAACAGCTCTATTTTGCAGGCGGAGAACCTTTATTAATTAAAGAACACAAAATATTGTTGTTAGAGATTATTAAACGTGGATATGCAAAACAAATTAGTCTACGTTATAATACCAATGGAACTTTAGTTAATGATGAAATTATCAAGATATGGAGTCAATTTAAAAAAGTTAAAGTAGGTGTTAGTTTAGATGGAATTGGGCCGCGGGGAGAATACATACGCTATCCGTTAGATTGGAAAACTGTAGAAGATAGTTTAATAAAATTAGACAATGCTCCGGACAACATTCAAACACAAATTGCGTGTGCTATACAAATTCTTAATGTTAAACATATTCCGGATTTTATTAAATGGAAAGTTCGCATGAACTTTAAAAAAGTTAACTTTGATAAAAATGCCGCCGGCCATGTTATAGGCGGAGGATTAATAGGTGTACATCTAATATGGATTCCAACCTGGTTAAGTCTGCGGGTATTGCCTAAAGAAGATAAACTCGAAGTACATCGATTATTCAAAGATTTGCAAGAATGGCTATGGAAACATTATACACAAGATAAAGAGTTTTGGGAAGTTAATCCGTATGGGTGGAAACGCTGGGAAGGTATTTTAGATTGGATGGATGCTGAAGATCAAACTAACTTGTTACCAGATTTTAAAGAATATATCACAACAATGGACAATCAACGCAAAACTAATTTTGTCAAAACATTTCCTGAGTTGTCGCATTTGATATGAAAAAAATAGTTGCAATTAAATCTACACAGCCTAAGGATCATTTAAACATAGGTTGGGCTACTAGCAATGTTTGTAACTTTAAATGTAGATACTGTTTCCCGGGATCAAACGAAGGCGATGCCGTTAATCCAGCGGACGTTGATTTAATTGTTAAAAACCTTACACATTTGATCGATCATTATAGAAACAATTTAGGGAAGAAGTTTTTTCACTTGACGGTGCTAGGCGGCGAGCCTACAGTATGGAAAGACTTTGGTACTTTCTTAGAAAAAATTAAGTTAGTAAATAATGTGTATGTGTCAATACTATCTAACGGTAGCAGAACCCTGCGTTGGTGGAGAGAATATGGCGATCTTATTGATAATTTAACATTGTCTCTACATGCTAGTCAAGCTGATATTGATCATTCTGTACAAGTAGCAGATATAATGTACAGTAAAGGTAAGAAGGTTACTGTGCAAGTATTAATGGATACTGACTGTTGGGACTTGTGTGTTAAAGCTATCGACTATATGAAAGCTAATAGTCGATATCCATGGATGATTGAAACTAAACCTGTTGTACATTCAACTGTTAATTATACTCCTGAGCAAACAAAATATTTAACTAGCAGTCTTAAAAGATATCCTACATTCCCTTGGCTGTTAAAAAATATTCGTTATTTGTTTAATGGGCATATAAGATTATACAGAAGTCGTGCCTTATATTCAGACGGATCTACTGCATTAGCTAAACCGTCAACTTATATATTATCGGGTAATATCAATTTTAACGGATGGTCGTGTGACATCGGTATAGAAAGTATACTTGTGGATCAGTGGGGAAAGATAAACGGTTCGTGTGGCCAACAGCTATTTGATGCTAATATATTAGACAAAGACTTTGCTGTAAAATTTAATCCTAACTTAGGCCCGGTTGTTTGCACCATGCCTAGCTGTATTTGTTTACCAGCAACACACGCATCAAAGTTTGATTTTGGTCAAAGGAATATCAGCCGCGCAAGTACAGAAGTTCCTATCACATTCAATAGGATCAGTAGGAATTATAAAACTTCCAGTGTAGATATTTCCTAAACTACCTCCTACACGACAAGTAGCACGATGAACATCACCATCCCAGTTGATCATTAGGCTTTCTATACCAGCACTACAACTCCATCCTTTGAATTGATTTTGATGATTCTTAATCATATCGTTGGCATGGTATATGACAGTATCTACTTTATCTAACCACACTACTGTATTTGCTCCTACTGTAGATTCCATAGCCTTAATAAAATCTAAATCCTTAGCATCATACCGCATATCATCAAACAAATCATGATCGCCTTTAGTCCAGCGTATACGACGGACAGTATTAGGAATATTCCCTAATTGACATCTAGCTCTTAGTTGTATAGCGGCAGGCATATAATCGTGATGAGCCATAATTTGTGCTATGACTTTAACAGTCTCTAGCTTGTGTATGCTTTCAACAGTATTGAATACACGTTTCCAATCATATTCTAAATGTACACTAAAAACATATTGATCGACAGGAAGTCCGGCATAAAATTCATACGGGCGAGTTCCGTTAGTTGTTACGCTAATCCAACTTATGCCAACATGCTTACAATATTTTATCAACTCGTCAAATTTAGGATGTACGCACGGCTCACCGCCTGTAAAACTTAAACGCACAGGTTTGCCTAGTAACATTAATTGATCAACGCAAGCCTTTAAAATTTCTATATCGGTATGTGCGCTAGTATTGTCATGTATTTCACTAGGGCAATAGCTACAGTCATAGTTACAACGCTTGCCAAGATTCCATTCAATCTTGATTGTATTCTGATGAGGATATCTACTGGTTACTTTAATCATAATCTAACAGGCTGGTATCTAGTTGGCTTATCGTATTTTTCAAATATTTTAAGTTGCCATTCCCTAACAAGTTCTCTAGAACTATTACTGAGTGTGTTATTGGGCCACACCCAATCTAAAAATCCTAATGCTTCTGCAGGAGTAGGATGCAAGTCATTATCAGGAACTGTTCTAGTTTCAATACGTCCATCATTAAACCACTTGTAAGTAGCATCTATGTTAGTAAACACATCTTGATATAATTTAATAACATCTTGGTCATCGAAAAACTCAGCGATATCACCACCTTGATAAACTTCTTGGCTTTTTTCCTTCCACAGTTGTAACAGTGGTTCTTTATCTTTAGATTGTTTAAAAGGCTCTCTTAATTCTTCGCTATTAAAAAACTCATACCAAGTAAAGTTTGCCCAATCACATTTTTTATTTTTTAATATAGTTTGAATGGCCTTCATATACGCTAGATCTCTTATCAAGAATCCCCTAGTATCCGTGCCATATTTTTTAACCCAATCTTTACCATATATATTTTCTTGCCCGGAAGACGAAGCAATTAACCATTCGTTGTTAGAATATCTATCTTCTCTTTCCTTCGGGCTCCAAAATATAATAACTAAGTCATTTTTGTTAAAGCTATATCTAGCATCAGCCTCTATAACACTATTAAAAATATAATGATTGCCTGCACCAGGACTTCCCCAGTTCTCATAATGCTCAATGTCATGCCCAATGATATCCGCCCATGTCAGCCACTTGTAGTTAGTAAAACTACAACCAAATGCAAAGAAGCGTTTGTATTTTCCAGGATCGAGATTTGTTATTTTCATAAGTAATTTTTGAATTCTGGAGTTACATCTGTAAAACTTTGCTCGCGACTAGCATCTAATCTACGATTAAATTCTATGCAATCTTGCCACTTGTCGCTTTGATCCCTAGCTTCTAAGTAATTGATATTGTCTTGTATCTGCCCAAGTGTATATTCTAATAGTTGAGGGTATTGCTTAACCATTGCAAAGTCTTTAACTCGTGAACTAACTGATTGTAATCTCTTAATTGCCAAGTCACGCAGTTCAAATGGCAACACTTGTGCAGATAATACTTTAGGGTATTCAACACGATGAGTATGGAATACAATGCCAAGGTCATTTAAAAAGTATTCAATCATCTTATCTAGTATTAACACATTACTAACCTGCACTGTGACAGCACCTACAATCCGACTGATGTTTGGAATAGTTTGTATCTGTTTAATATTGTTAATCAACTCTGACCAACTGGCATTACCACGGATGTATTCGTAACTATCACCCATTCCATCTATGCTTACATTAACAGCCACACTTTTAAACTTAGGCCAATATTCCCAAACTGTTCTATTGCTTTTGCCTAGCATACTTAGATTAGTAGCATACTTGATTTCAATCTGATGCCCATATGGTGCAAGCATATCTAAAATGCGATAGTGCTGAGGATCCATTAATGGTTCACCGCCTGCAAATTCTACACGTCGGAAATAAGGTAAGTTTTTTTCTAAACTAGCCCACCATTCTGGATTATCCTGAAATTTGTCAAGGAATGGTTTATTTTCTAAATTATGATCTTCTACAATAGCATACATGATGTTATTTTCTTTCTTGTAGAAATCTTTAATTTCTCCCCAATCATTCCAACTGGTACTATCCATAGGATGGCACATGCGACATTTAAGGTTACATAAATTATTAAGTTTGAGTTCCATGGTAGGAATTTCAAAAGGCATTGTAAAATCGCTATTCATAGATTCTACAGCACGTGGATACAGTTTAATTCTAGCCTCGGGTATTTTCCCAGCAACATGACGTTGTCTAAGGCTTTCTACTCCTTGATCTTCTAGACTAAAACAAGGTTCACACTCAGGTGGCTTGTAGCCATTTAGTACTTGGTAACGAATACGTTTCATATTGTCACTGTTCCAGATTTCTTCAAGTGTGTTATTTTCTATGTTTCCAATAGGATGACTTCGACAGCATACACAAATAGCACCGTCTTCTCTTGTAGCCAATCCTGTAAAAGGATGCATACAGAATGTAGGAGGATTAACGTTCAGAGACATATCTTATTAATGGACTTAGTCCTACAGGTTGGTTGTTTTGTAATGCAAGATATATACTTTTAGTTGGAGTTAGGTCAAAGTCTTTGCATATTTTATAATAGGTATCACTATAAGTATTCCACAAATAGTCCGGAGGTAAATTTCGTATAAAATATAGTCCTATCATAGCCGGTGCTCGTAAGTTCATATTAAAATCATTCATAATAGTAATAGCATCGGCGTTTGTATTCTTAGTCCATCGTAGTCCTATACGATTCCACCCTAGCCCTAGACCTTTACTTAAACTTATAGCGACAGACTCAATTGATGGATGAGATACATCAAAGTCAATTCCGCGGCAGCAAGTAAACCAAGCGCCGTCCACATGTACACTAATACCTTTGTCTCTCGCTTCATCTAATATCTCCTTCATCTTATCATGCACATCGCCTGTGCTAGGAAATGGCATGGCAATAATTAATGGTAAATCTTTACGTAGGTATCCAGGCACACTGAATACAATGTTTGGATCCAATCTGCTATGATATCTATAGTCGCCCTTTAATGTTTGTACAGGGCCTTGCATATAGACAGTATCTATATACTGTGTACAACCATTAGTTATATCTACGCGACTAAAATTATCAAATCCAGTTAATTTATTAAGTTTGCTTTGAAATAACCAATTGGTCATTTCTTTCTTGAAATTAGTGTAAACACTATCCGTAATATCCTTATCTATTTTGCCACTCATTACATCTTGTATCATAGATTCAATTTGATTATCTACTAATGGCTGAGGACGCTCTACTTCTAGATATTTTGGATCATAGTTCGGTGCTATTTTAATCTTCATCTTTTATTTACGCAATAATAGTAGCACATAAATATTTCATGCTAACTCCTACCAATTATACAATAGATCCAAAATTATTACAAGAGGCTTGTCAATCATTGCCCAAAGGTGGCATGAAAACGACTATTAATCAGCCAACTGGCGATTTCTTTTACGACTCTTGGTTTTTGAAAGATGAATACAAAGGAACTGTTTGGGAAACTTTATATAACAGTTTGCCTGTTACTAAAGGCGAAGCAAGGATAATCATTTTGGATCCAGGACAAGCATATCAATGTCACGCTGATATTGACGACAGATACCATTTGAATCTTCTCAGTGATGAAAGTTTCTTAATTGATCTAATGCGCGAACAAATGTACAAGCTAAATCAAGATGGTATATGGTATGACATGGATGCAGGTTTCTTACATACTGCCGCAAATTTTGGTAAACGTGCTAGAGTACAGTTAGTTGTTAGAAAATTACTAAAGAAGAACAAGTTAACTAATCCAATTAGTATAGCGTTAACTACAACTATGACAAATGTAGATCACGCTAGATATTTGTTTGACAACACAGTTAGTATCTGGCTTAACGAAGCAAATAAGTTAGGCTACATTGATAATTTTGCCTATTCCTCTCCTTTTGTGAAACTTGATATAGAACAGGATAAGTTAGATTCGTTGAAACATATTTTGCCGGACGAGTTTAAGATCCTATGAATCACGCATTGTTTTTTAGCCTAACAGGTAAACGATGGGAACGAATACTATGGGTACATCGTGTGGCTACATTTTTACGTATGAATGATTGGGATGCCGAAGTGGTAGACTTTACAGCCTTTTGGCAATTAGAAGAACTACAAGAGTTTGTACATTCACGCACAACCAACAAGACAGTTTTGTTTTGTTTTGGTACAGCATTTTTAAATCCCTGGAGTCCGTACTTAAACGAATTTATTGATTGGCTAAAAGAAGAATATCCAAACATACCAGTTGTAGTCGGAGGTAACAACGCATTAACTACACCTGCTAATAGTGTGGACTATTGGGTCGATAGCTATGGTGAAAACGCTGTGTTAGCATTGTGCCAACATCTTATTGGAACACTAGGCGCACCACTTATGACTGACCCTGCTTTCTTTGGCAGTAAGAAAGTTATTAGAGGCCTGCATCATTATCCGAGTGCTCCATTAGACAATTACCTAGTAGACTACGAAGCACGTGACTTTATGATGCCTTGGGAATGTCCGCAAATTGAAACAGCACGTGGTTGTATGTTTAGTTGCAGTTATTGTAACTTTCCAATCATTGGACAAGCTAAGGATGTTAGCGTAAGCAAAGAAGAATTTAAGAAGCAACTACATTTAGGTTATGAAAAGTGGGGCATTAAGAATTGGCGTGTGATGGACGAAACATTTAATGACCGTCCTGAGAAATTACAAAAATATGCTGACGCAGTTGACGAGCTAGGATACAACCCTTGGATATGCGGATTTGCTCGCGGTGACTTAGTTGTTAAACATCGAGAACATTGGGACACTTATATTAGGCTAGGTTTCCTTGGTCATAGCATGGGCATTGAAACATTTAATAAAGAAGCAGGCCGACTAGTACGAAAAGGTATGGATCCAGATAAGCTACAGCAAGGATTGTTAGACTTTCAAGCATATACCGATATTCATGCTCCTAAGCGTTATAGAGCTAACATACAAATGATATGTGGCATACCGGGCGAAACTGTAAAATCCTGGCACCAGTCATTAGAATGGTTAAACACCTATTGGACTAGACAAAGTGCCAGCGCACACATTTTAGAAGTACCAGACTATGATGAATCACTTACAAATCAAAGTCGCTTTACTAAAGAACTAGTGAGCAATGGACTAATTAAATTGGAAGCAAGGCAAAATCCAGGATATGAAGTATCCAAAGATAGTAATGGTAATGTTGTGTTTAAATCTACTACACCTCGAGGCGGCGGCGTAGGTAGTACTAGAAATGATATTGTTATTTGGAAACATACCGATATGGATTGGTATCAGGCAGAAACTTTAGTTAAAGAGTTTTATTCAAATTCTGGATTTAAAGGACTTAGGGGATGTAATCCTTTCCTTTCAGATAGATTGTTTGCTTACTATGAAACTAATTCATATGAAGAAATATATGATTACCGATTAACAGATATAGATACAGGTGATCAAAAATTTAAAGATCAAGTACAAGCATATATTAATAAAAAATTAAATTGGAGTAAAGTGTGACTGACACAACAAATTGGAAATACTATTATAAGATGAATCCTAGCGGTTCAATGGGCACATCTAATATGCTGTACACCCCACGAGTAAATCCTGAACAAACAATAATGTGTATGAGCTATGCTATCGATCCGGCGTACAAAGACAACGACCATGTTATTACTGAAGACTTATTAAACTGGTTCTTTGAACGTGAAGTTAAGTTTTTAACTAAGTTTGCTAATCTTAAAACTACACCAGAAGTGTATGATATAGATTTAAAAAACAAACAAGTGTTTATTGAGTGGAACAAAGAAACGCTATCGCAAATTATGTACGACTCAACAAGAGACTTAAACATAGAATGCCCTGATTGGGAAAAGCAAGTTAAGGATTTTTTAATTACTACTAAGCAAAATGAATTTTATAAGATGGCGTTATATCCACATTGTTTTTATATTTCCAAAAACGGTGGGTTAAAAACTATAGACTATTATTCTGTAGTTCCATTTGAAGAACGATTTATTAAACGTAGTATTATTGAAAGTATTATAGGCAAGGATGGCGCTTATAGATTTGACGAATCGACAACCGAAGACGGCCTTATTGATTTTAAGCAAATGTTTGAAATTACAGTTACAAGACATTTATCACGTTATTGGCCTACCTCAGTATTTGCCGATACATTTAAAGAGATTTATAATGATTGATTGGAATCAAGTAATAGCTAATCTTAAAGACGGTAAAGACATTACTGTAGATCCTACCAAGTGGAATATGTCGAATCCAGAATACGCAGAAATACTAAAGCTATGGAAAAACAGTAACTTCAATACCGATAGTGTTAAGTGGACAAACTACTACGATACTAAGGCGATTGAAACAGAATTAGCTGAACAATTTTTTGTAACACCCTTGCGCAGTTGGATCAGTTGTGTGGAGCCCGGATATATGACTGGGTATCACTATGATATCGACGACAACGAAGAAGAATATCTTAAACTAGGTCGAATCAAAAGATACAGCGTGTTTATGAGCGAGCCTAGTGTAGGGCAATTATTCATCATGGGAAGTAACTACTATTATAATATGGAGCAAGGTAGTATATTAGTATGGAATGATTATAGAGCTTGGCACAATGGTATTAACGGTAGTTTGTCTAAGAAATATATGTTCCATTTGCTAGGATATTAATAATATCAGTTGCAAACATTTCATGAGATTTTATGCCTGGATGGCCGTCTCGAGCCTTATCTACAAAATTAAATTTAATAGCATTTAGCTCAAATGCTGTATTAATTATTTTCATAGTATCATCATCCCAAGAAGCTAGTATTAGATTAATATTTTTTAATTTAGCAATATCTATAATCCATTGTATAGAATCTATAGTTTGAGATATTAAAAATTGTTCGCTAACATTTTTTAAAATTTCTTTTCTTATATATTCCAGCTCAGGTTGATCTAATTTATTTGCTAGTAAAATTGATTGTAAACGATCATCGGTATCTACATAGTGCAATCTCGAATACGGAGGGAGATTTATTACTGCTGTTTCAATATTCCATAATCTTACAGCCGCAGAAAATGTCAATGCTATGCGATGACAACTTGCTCCAGGTATTCCAAAATTTAAATATTTTTTATTGTAGTGTTGAGAAATTAAATTAGCATAAATCTTATCTTCAGGAACACCTTGACCAAATGTTACACTACACCCAAAAAAACCTAATAACCTTAAATCATCTATACTAGGGTATTCACCTCTAAATCCAATATCATTTATATAATAACTAAAATCTGGTTGCCAATCTTTAGATGATTTATTTTTTTCTTCTTCAGAAAAATATTTTATTAATCCAGGACTAATAGTGCTTTGTAAACAACTAAAATGAAGCATGTCTTCTGGAGTTCTAACAAGCGATGAACTTTTATTTTTTATAAAATTTAATAAATCCTGATGCATATTTTAATCGTACATTGTAATTTGTAAAGTATACCTTGTATTATACCCTATATTAGCAGGACCGTGTACAGTCATAGGTTCGCTCCATTCGTACATATCACCTGCTTTATAGTTGGCAATGTATTTGTCATCCCAAACAAATATATGTCCTGGTTCCCAGTCTTGTAAGAACATTGTGTAGCGGACAGGATTTTTCACTTCAGTTAATTGCGGATCAATATGCATAGCTTGGAACTCTCCAGGGTATAACATAACAAACCACCAGTTAATCTTACTTCTAGTTTCAGGAACTGCTGGCAAAGTAAACTTGAAGTTTTTCATTTCTTCACTCTTAGGATTCACTTGGTGAAAGAAATACTTGTTGTTAGAATACCCAGGGCGAGCCATTTCTGTAAATTTCTCTAAAGTAGAATTACCCTTCCATCTATCAGGTTGCCACACTGGTGTACGATCACCTTGACATTTTGTAAGGTGTTCCATTATTTGTTGTTCTTCCATCCAGGATTTGTAGTTGCCAATATATTTCATTTGTTTGTTGAATCTAACCATTCTTTCCATGTTAGTGGTTTTTGTTCATTAGTTATTTTTTTAAATTTTAATATTGCTTTTCCAATATGAGTGTCGGCAGTTCCATATGACTTATCTTTCTTTGTAAAATAACCATACTCGGTTGGGTATTTTTGTTTAACACGTTCATATGTATCTAAATGTAACTGAAACCCCAGTCTTGATAGTACAGAATTATATAAGCCAATACTAGGTATGGCCCAAATAAATTTTTGATCATCATCAAAGAACTCCATAAAGGTTTGTTCATACTCTATGTAATGCCACGCATTGTTTAGTAACAGTTTTTGTTCGTCGGTTAATTCTAACAATTTTATAAATTGTAATGCATCGTATGCTACACGATTAACTGGAACTCCAACTTCTAATACAATTTGATTTGTAATTTTAGATAATTGTTGCAAAACAGATACATGGTTTTGTACACCTTCAATTGTCCGGCTTATAACTACAATATCAAAAAACTTATTTTCTTTTATACAGTCAACTATATAATCTTCTAAATCTGCACAAATAAATGTAAGATTAGGATAAGAGGCTTTTGCGCGATCGATCCACAATTGATCAATATCTACTCCAATGTATTCCTTAACGTTGTGCTCTGTACAATATCCGCCAAGCCATCCAGTTTGGCTTCCAAGGTCTAGGATCGATAGCCCTGAGATCTCTTCAGGATCTAACCACTCTTGAAATACTAATTTATGATTTTCTTTAAAAAAATTATTCATCAATAACTCTCTATATGATCAATGCCTAGTTGCTTACGGAATGCTTCGGTAAACTTTCCGTCTATGCGTAAGCTATAACTTTGTTCCATAATACGTTCGCCACCGTGCCAGTCGACATCGTTCCACCATGCGGCACGAGTGTTAAGATAAGTCTTATCCTTAGTCTCTGGATCCCAAAGGTAAAACGCTTTCTTTGTATTAGGACGAACGTGTATAAATTCATTACGATGTGGCTTAACTACGTTAACTCCATTCTTGGCATCTAAGTCTCTGTGTTCAAATGGAATGCCGTCTGCTTCACAATGAAAAAATATAACTCGTCCAATTTCTTCAAATACAGTACCGACTAGGCTTTCTACCCACTTGACTGTTTTAGGAAAATATTCAGCTTCAGGAGTTAGCTTGCGTGCCGCGGTCCTGTTATCCCAAGAACCTTCTTCCCACAAGTAATAATAGATGTAAGGATCGTACGCACCCATAGCCATTTTTAAATAACGTGTGAATATATTACGTTCTTGAAAGTTTTTAAAATCTTTAGGCATTAGATCCATACCTGCTAATTTAATAGGATCTGTGTCAGGCAACGCTTGAAATTCTTGCATTGCTTGATATATAGGCTTCCAATTTACACGATAACTCATATCATCAAATGTAAACCCTGGTGCCATCCAAGTGCCTTCTTTAGCATATTGTCTAGCTAACGCGAACCCTTTTAAGATTTCAGTTTGCAACTTTTCAAATTGATGCATATCTAAGTAAGGCTCCATGTCAAAGTATGGTTGATTATTAATCCCTTGCATCGTATTTCCTTTGATATTTTTCTGGCACAGTATCGTACAATGGTAAGTTTTTATTAACAGCACCGTCACGCAATATAACTTGATGCACTAGCGGACTTACAGGTTTGCCTGGCAACATGTCTGCCCATGATTCGGTTTGATCTTCTTCTAGGTCTATAGTGCGTACATCTGGCCATTGTATTATCTTAACCAGTATGCCATTAATACGCATTGGGTAGTGTGCTCTAATAGCATAACCTGGAGCATATTCGTAGGTCCAACCTTTCTTATCACAAACAGCTTTTACCATGTCTACTAGTTCCGACAAGTATATCTTTTCCTCGCCTGGGTGCCGCCCGATGTCTGTGCCTACTCGCACTCTATAGTTGTGCGGACTAAGTGTTTGACCAAACTCTTGTATTTCTTCTAAACAATATTCTAACTGACTAATAGTTTCAAGAGTATAACTGACATTTTTAATCTTCATGTCTAACTTCATACAGTTATCAATCCCTTCCATTTGTTTCTTTCTAACTGTATGCCCTTGGTAGTCAGGATGGTTCAATCCTATAGTCCAAAACAAGTTAGGAATGTCTTTAAACTGTTGAGCATACTCATAATCAGATAGATATACGCCGTTGGTCAATATCATTATAGATCTGGGCTTGCCTGGTAATGCTTGTATAGCACGACATAGTTCTGGCAAGTCTTTTCTAGTGGTTGGTTCAGCACCCATTAAGGCAACAGCATACCCATCATCTTCCCAAGCACAAATAGTATCTAAGATAGTATCTATGCTAGGATCCTTACTCATATTGTCAGGAATCTGATAGCAATGCGGACAATTTAAATTACAGCGATTAGTAATGTCTAAACAGTAGGTGTGATTAGTTGGACGTTCGTATTTGTAATTAAGATAAAAATCAGCATTAGGTTCTACTAAGTGCTCGCTTTCACCGTGCCATTTACATTTTTTTGAAAGCCAAATTGACCCGGCCCTTTCAAACAACTGAGCAGGCACGTGTCTATAACAATGTTCACATATGGATGTTGTATCGTGTATTTTATTCATGTCTATATTTTTCAGGTACTGTATCAAACAACATCTGTCCCTTATTAACTGCTTGGTCACGTAGTATAACTTGATGTAGTAATGGACTCATGGGCTTTCCTGGTACAATGCTTGCCCACGACTCGCTTTGTACTTCTTCTAAGTCTATGGTACGCACATCGCACCATTTAATAAATTTGTGTTCAATGCCATTTATACGAACAGCATAGTGTGTTCGATTACCACCAGTGTAATCAGGCTCCCATGTCCATCCGTTGTCTGAACAAAACTTTTGAGCAACTGCTACTAGTTCTGACAGATACAATTCTTTAAAGTCACCTTCCGGTACGCGGCCAATTTCAACACCTAACTGTATCCTAGCATTAATCTTAAACTTTTGTACTTCATGCATTACATCACTCAACTGTTCTAAGTTAGCCAGTGTATATGTTAATGTCTTAACATCCAGCCCTAACTTGAGACAGTTTTCTAATCCTATCATCTGCTTAGTGCGAATTTGGCCGCCATTGTAATCAGGATGGTTAAGACCAAAGGTCCATTTTAAATTTGGTATGTCTTTAAATCGTTCTACATAATCCCATTTGGCTAGATACACACCATTTGTAACAATTATAACATTTCTACGCTTGATGGGCAAGTCGTGTATAGCTCGAACTAGTTCGGGCAAGTCTCTGCGTACAGTAGGTTCAGCACCAACTAGACTAACAGGGAATCCATTGTCCGGCCAACTCATAACTTCTGACAGCAAATAATCTATACTAGGATCTTTACTATTGTTGTCAGGCATTTGATAACAATGCGGGCAATCCAAATTACAGCGATTGGTAATATCTAACCAATAACTGCTAGGCTTACGTCGTTGATACTGTTGACCTTTATAAAAATCTGTGTTAATATCTAATATTGCTTCCTGATATCCATGTTTAGGACAAGTCTTGCCCAACATCATTCGGCCATCCTTTTCAAATCGGTTTGCCGGAATATGGCGATAGCATTGTTCGCATAAAGAAATAGTTTCTGAAGTATTCATGTGGCAAATATTTATTGATAATTACTATACGATGGAATATTATTACAACAATGTACCAGGCCAAGGCCTGTGTCGAAACAATTTGATTTATACCAGTCTTATATCTGAGGATAAGAAATTATTTTGCCAATGGTATCATAATGATACTGAATATCATAACGGCAAAAACCAAGTAGTAGATCCTGAAAAAATGGATGAAAAATGGCGCAGAGAAATGCACTACTTGTCTAATATGGCATGGCATAATCCAGCCATGGTTCCAAAAATAGTAGAAATTAATGTACCCGAACGTAAAATTTATCTAGAAATAGATGGTCCAGACTTTTGGGAACAAGCCGGATGTGACCAGGCAAATTACGATAAAGTGTTACCAGACTGGCAAGATCAAATGATCGAAATTATCAAGGCACATAAGGAACGTGGCTGGCACAAGTATAGTATGCATCCTAGTAGTTATTTTGTAGTAGACGGTCGTCTTAAAAGCATTAATTATTTCTTTACCTATCACAAAGATGAACCTAATATCAGTATAGCTAGTGTAGAGAGTCACATCTACACAACTAGACAAGACGAGATGCGTAAGCATTTGGATACACTAGGAATCAAATGGGACGAACCACAACCCTGGGATGTTATGGATCAACTATGTTGGGCAAGTTTTAGTACAAACTATCCAGCAGACTTTATTGAGCGTGTAAGATGTTTGAAGTAAAGCCTTGGACTCCTGACCTAGACTTAACAGAGTTTTATGCTACTGCCAAGGCCAAAGGTTTTGAAAACAATGCTAGCCAACAGATGCTAGTAGATAGTTTATCAAAAGAAAAGTATTGGGCGGTATGGATACTCTATTACTACGGACAAGCAGTAGGTAGTGTTGCCGCACACAGCTTTCCAGAGATGGGCGAAGATGCCTATCGTATCGCGGCACGTACTTGTGTCTTTTCGGATCATATACCTATTCCTAGTATACGCACTCGTAATCAAATAGTTACACACCAACACGTTACTAGTCAATTTTTAATTCCTACTTGTATAGCGTGGACACCACCTTGGGCAGATTTATATATTACTAGCAATGAAAACTCTGTAGGAACACAGCGTCTTGTACATAACATATTTGGACCTGCAATGGAAGCTACAGGACAAATGAAACGTATTAAAGAAATAGACTACAGGGGTACTAGACAAACTGTATGGGAACTATATCCTAGGAAGTTTCTTGAAGAGTTGGAGAAGTATCCTCGATGGTAACTAAGTTTAAAACTGATCATAACAAATCTATAGTGTGTTGTTTGCATGACGTTATAGATTCTTGCGAAAGCGGATATGCTAAAGAGATCTGTATTAATCTTACGGACTTTTTGATACATCGGTTTGACTTGTATGATTTTGATATCCTTATCGGCAGGAACGAGGATGAGCTACTAAGAACAGCCAGCGAAGAAAACTATACTCACGCTGTAATTATATCAGCAGGAACTAGTTTAAAATTATCTGATAGATTGTTTACTGCCATTGAAGAGACTTGTAAGAAAGATTTTTTTATAGCAGGACACATACTTGATAGGGCTGGACATAGCTTTTACGGCAATGCGTGTTTTGAATTACATCAACAATTTTATATTGTAAATCTAGAACAGTATAAAGATGCAGGCTTGCCCTTTATTGGAGAGGAAGAGTGGGGTAAGTACGAACAAATAGCTCCTATTCGTAGTGAGGAATGTTTATATGATGATCCGGAAATACCTGTATGGATGAAACAAGGTAAAGAGCTTAAAACATATGATGTTAGATTACACGGTTGGAATATACTGTGTGTTGCTCTAGAACAAGGAAGAACAATACTAACACTTGATCAAAGTATACGCACAAGCAAGAAGTATCTTTACTACGAATATGATCACGTGTTCTTGAAAACACTAGCAGAAATAAAACATTATCAATTCTTTGCTACTAACTTTTTTGCTGGTTGGAATTCAGACACACTAAGAAGCCAATTAGATTTTGCCGGCCCAGTTGAGCAATATGCTACTGTTGGTATAGGCTTTAACTGGATTAAGAATTTAGAGCTGGTAGGGTTTACAGAAAATACTCGAGTAATTTTTACAGACATTAACTATAACTGCTTAATGTTTATGAAAAAACTAGTAGAGGAGTGGGATGGTGTAGACTACGCAGATTTTTATTGGAAACATAAACCTATGTTGCCTAATAGTAGTTCTTATGTCAGTGAAGAATACAAAACACAAATAGACAGCAAGTGGAAAGAATTTTTAAGCACAGTTGACGATTGGCAAACACTCTGGGCTAGTATCAAACAACTAACTTATGACTATATACTCATAGACTACACAGCCTCGTTTAATTTTGATTGGTTAGAAGCCGGACGAAAGACTATATTAAATCTCAGTAACTTATACAATCACGGCCCGTTTGTTGCCATGAATAGTTTAAAATATCGAATATACTGTGAAAACAAATTACTTCAAATGATTAAAGACAAGGATCCTAATATTACTCTTGTATTAACATCTCGGGCGGCGGATGGTTTCTGGAAAAATAATCCTAATGAATATTTAGGTACAGTGGATAAATTTAACTTTACTGATTTACAAGATTTAAAAATACCCAGCTGGCATGATATAGATTGGAAATATGAACAATTTAAATTATATTAAGATTGGAAATATACCAATTGGTATATACAAAGACGGCCCTGTTGGAATAGGCATAAGCGGAGGTGCCGATAGTGCCGTACTGCTTTATATTCTAATGACTAATATTGATAAGCCTATACACATTTATAATATGTGGTCATCTAGTAGAAAGTTTTCATTTGCTAAAAGTGTAGATGCTGTTATTGAAACGTGTAGTCGTCTTACTGGCAACACGAACTATGTTGTACATAAAACACAAGTTGAACCTAGGGAGACTAACGAGTTCTTTTTTAATATGCTTACTGATGCTTTAAACAAGAAGGAAGTTGACATGGTTTATATGGCTGTTACTAATTTCCCTCCTAAGGAAGTTTACTTAGAATTTGATCAGCAACAAGAAGACTGGCATAACCGTTTTAGAAGCGATGAAGTCGTTCATCCGTTGTTTGGATTGACTATCAGCGGAGAACTAGATAAACCATTAGTATTAGACGAGCGGGTTTATGTTCCTCTTAGAAACTATAATAAAAAAGCTGTTGTTGAATTATATCAAGAATTGAACCTTGAACAAAACTTATTACCTGTGACAAGAAGTTGTGAAGACGATGATCACATAGAATCGCATTGTATGAAATGCTGGTGGTGCCAAGAACGTATATGGGCATTCGGACACATTGGAGAATAAATGAAAGAGTATTTCAAGTCTGACGCTCGACATTTAAAATTGCCTATAGAATTGCCCTACGAGGAAATGCTCGAGGAAGCTCATAGACTACTAGATAAATTTACTGCTCACCGAGATAGCGAGTACGCACACAAAGGATGGTCCAGTTTAACTATACACGGATTAGGCTGGGACAAACACGAAAGTTATAAAACCTACGGCTATGCTAAAGGTAAGGATGCTAGTAAGGACATGATATGGACAGAGATAGCAAACTTGTGTCCTGTTACAACAAAATGGTTAAAAGAAGTTTTTCCTTGCAACAAGTACGGCAGAGTTAGATTTATGTTATTAAAAGCTGGAGGGCATATTGCCTTACATAATGACTCTAGTATACCGCTATTGGAAAATATCAATATTGCTCTTAACAATCCAGAAGGCTGTAAATGGATATGGGGTGATGGAGAAGAGTTTACTATGGAGCCGGGTGGAGTATATGCTATGAATATACACTATCCCCACAGCGTTGTTAACACTAGTAGTGAGGATCGCTTACACTTAATCATAGCTCGACATGATGCTACAGCTGAATGGAAATCACTAGTCGATCAAGCCGCGCTAGCACAAGGCATTATTGGCGAATATATTGTTATAGACGAACTACCTTAACTGTAGTCCTGGTCTGGAAAATCAATAGCGATTCTATGTAGCAATCGTTCTTCGATTCTTTCAAATGGCCAACGTCTATGAACACCTAACCATTGTTCTGCTATGACAACGTCTCCATCTTCCCAATCGTGGTGATAGCAATACTTGTCCTGTATTGTATGTTCCCAGATGGGTTTAATTAA
>JGI26470J50227_1000342_pt1 | contig 20128 bp, 10 predicted proteins | sample FreactTroBogLake_FD_50227 | JGI IMG/M metagenome (IMG submission 50227) | reverse complement strand
TTAGGAGATAACAATGGCAAAATTTTACTCAACAAAAACATACGGTAACGACCGCGGCTTATCATGCTGTTTTAGACAATGGCGTGCCACACATAGCCACTGCTCAACACTACACGGATACTCGATTGGCATCAAGTTAATCTTTGAATGTGACACACTAGATGACAAAAACTGGTGTATGGACTTTGGTGGTCTTAAAGAATTCAAAGCGTGGGCAGATTATATGTTTGATCACACTTTGGTGATTGCAGAAGACGATCCTCATTTAGATGTGTTCAAACAACTTAATGAAATTAAAGGTGGATTTAATGACAGCGGCTTATGCGACTTGCGTATTGTGGAAGGTGTAGGCTGTGAAATGTTTGCCAAAATGGCATACGACAAAATGGCAGACTTACTAGTAAATGGCAATCAACGCTATCCAATTAACCCAACAGTAAGAGTTAAATCAGTTGAAGTATTTGAACACGGTGCTAATTCGGCTACGTACGAAGGTTAAGTATTTTTGGCGCCTTTGGGCCAAAGCATTAGGTGAGAAAGCAGGCAATACGGACAAGGAATCGGACCGAATTGCTTGCGTTCGTACCTTAATTGTGTTATCATATGTTATTACAAACATTTTTATAATCTTAGGCGTGATTCGTCACTGGTAAAGGCACACATGAAACGTATAGGCTTCGCATGTAAATGGATTGACCATCCTCATCAGGTCGATGGTATTGGCAAAGATGACGATGCCAAACAGTATAACACAGGCACAACTACTATTTCTTGGTTAAATAAACAATCAAGAGATGTCGCGGAGCAGAAATTATGGGACCTAATGGTAGGCAATATCGAAGCAACAAGGAAACTAGTTGAACGTGTCAGCACCCTTGATGCTCCTCTTAGGATGGTTAGGATTAGCTCTGACATCCTGCCTGCTTATACTCACGCTGACTTTGCTGATTATTGGCGTAAACCTGACGTTGTATCATACTGCGAAAAGCACTTTGCGAGAGTGGGCGACATTGCTCGCAATAGCAATATTCGCTTGTCTATGCATCCTGGCCAATTTACAGTTTTGGCAAGTGATAACCCAGGCATTGTCGAGCGTTCGATAGCCGAGTTTGAATATCATGCAGATATGGCACGTTACATGGGCTACGGTAAATCCTTCCAGGATTTCAAAATCAACGTACACATCTCGGGTAAACAAGGTCCCGAAGGTATTAGACGTGCCTACAAGTTACTCACACCCGAGGCCCGCAACTGTATTACAATTGAGAACGAAGAAAACTCATGGGGGTTAAATGACTGTCTTACTATTACTGATTTGGTGCCTATCGTGCTTGATATACATCACCATTGGATTCGTGAAGGAGAGTACATTAACGCCAACGATGACCGTGTTAAGAGGGTTGTTGATAGCTGGCGTGGTATGCGGCCTACTTGTCACTATTCAGTTAGTCGTGAGGATTATCTTATCGACCACGACCAGTCTACCGCACCTGTTCATGCCCAGCTTATTCTAGAAGGCTACAAAAAGCAAAAGCTCAGAGCACATTCAGACTTTTACTGGAACACAGCAACGAATGAATGGGCATTGAGCTTTTTAGGTACGCACGATATCATGTGCGAAAGCAAGGGCAAGAATCTAGCCAGCTTTGCTCTTTACGAGCAGGCTAAAGCTCTTACTCTGCTTTAGGCGTTTTAGGCTTACGTGGTTTCTTAACAGCTGGTGCTTTTTTAGCCGCTGGCTCTTTCTTAACCTTAGGGACTTTAGCAGGTTTTCCATCAGCAATAGCAACAACTACACCAGCATCGTTTACTAGCGGTGTGCCGGCTGGAACTGGTGCAACGTCAACAACTGGTGCTGGTGCTTCTACTTTGTATTCAGCAACAGGTGCTTCTTGCTTTTTAAAGAAACTTTTGATAAATTTTAACATGGTATATTATCCTCCATGTTATTTATATCGCTAAATATTACACTATGTATAATTTTATTCGTTATGTTAGCCTAAATGAAGGAAAAACTCCTAAAACTTTAGAACAAACTAAATTGCCTTACAAACGCGATGCGTTAGAACCTAGTATCAGTGAGGATACTATCAACTACCATTATGGAAAATTATACAAAGGATATGTTGATCGGTTTAATAACGGCGAAGGCGATGCTGATTTTAATGAAGCAGGTGCGTTTTTACACGATTTATTGTTTACTCAATATCAAGAACCTGCAAGAAGTAATGATCCAGACGGTTCTGCGGGTGAATTTATTACCAAGCATTTCAAGACATTTGACAACTTTAAAGACAAGTTTCAAAAAGAAGCTATGGCAATACAAGGCAGTGGGTGGGTATATCTTGCAACCGACGGTAAAATCAAGACTATTAAAAATCACGAAATCAAAATGGATATTTTGTTGCTTGTTGATTGGTGGGAACACGCATTCGTATTGGACTACCTCGCCGATAAAAAATCATATCTCAACAACCAGTGGAAAATAATAAACTGGAATGTAATATCTAGTAGGATAGGTTTAGCTAGATAGAATAAATATACGATATGAAAACTATTAGAGATTACGTTAGATTAATTGAAAATATAGAAGCAGAAGGTTTCACCCAAGCCCATGCGGACGCAAACCGCCTTAAGCTTCAACAAGAAAAAGAAAGACAAGAACAGCACAGACAAGAAAAAACTCTAGCTAGATTTTCTTTACCTTTTAGGCCTGCTAATGCGTTTGTAGTAGACGGACAAGGAAACAAAGTAGTACAATGTATCAATTCTGAAGATGCTGTTGAAGTATGTTTAGCATTAAACACAAAATTTGCGCACGGTTTTAAACGTTAGCTCTAGAGTTGGTCTAGAAAATAAATAATATTACTATGAAAATCTGGGAACTGTTAGACGAGGGTGTAAACGATCAATTCTTATATCACGGAGTGCCAGACGGTCCTACTATGATGAAGATATTAAAAAGTGGTGCTTTAAAACCTCAAGAGCCCTTTGACTTTGATCAAGACATGGATCAAGAAAATGGTGAAGAATCTATTCCACGCATAAGTCTAACTCGTAATCAATACTTGCATTTTCCCTACGGGCATGGTGTGGCTCAATTTGTTATAGATAAAAATGCTTTACGTAAGCACGGCTACAAAGTAGTTCCTAAAGTCGGTGCTATGATGCATTACAAATATGAAACAGAAGAACAGGTATTTAAACCTATTCCTATAAAATCACCATTTGTAGTCGAAATCCAATATGATCCTGACTTAAAAATCCCCAGAGGTTTTTTTGATCATGCTCGTGCGACAGGTGTAAAAATTACACCGTGGCGCAAAGAAGGTAAAAATCCCTTAGCTCAATCGACTGATGATACCGGTCCCCAACCGCAGAACGATTATACAGATCCTAAAAAATTACAAATACATGACAACGGATTTACCAGCGGTAATCCTCCAAGAAAGACTGCACCTACCGAGTGGTATGTAGCTTATGAAACTGAGCCGGGAAGTTATACCTTGATAGGTCCTCGCAGTAAAGATAAAACGTATATACAAAAACTTTATCCGCAACTCAAAGATAGAGTTGCTAAGAAATTGGATTTTTCTGGACTTATTCCAGCTGATCAATATAGAAAAGAATGGAAGCGTGGATATAGTCAAATACATCCGGGCGATCCGGATTATAAAAGCTAAAATTGGTCTAGTGTCTTAAGACTGCTAACTGGCATATCCCATACACGTCTAGCTTCAACGCCTTTTTCCTGGGCGAACTTTTTAGCATCACAGTTACCGCACACGTGATAATAGTTATTGTTTAAGCGTTTAGGGTCCATGTTGCCTTTATCACGTTTAAATATTCCCTGGCATGAATCACATTTAAAAACCAATACTGCTTTTTTACGCATATAAGTATGGTGTTTGCCACGCTTACTAGTGCGTACATATTGTGTTTGCTGAGATTCAATAGTTAGATACATGATTGTATTTACATTAAGGTTATAAAAAGCCTTTGATAAATATCATATCGAGGGCAATCATGATCACAATCTCTGAGTCAGCACAAGCAAAAATCAAGGACCTACTCCTTGAAGAAAATAATCCCAAATTAGCATTACGTACATTTGTCCAAGGCGGAGGCTGTAGTGGTTTTAGCTACGGTTTTACATTTGACGAAGAAACCAATGAGGACGATTTTGAAGTTCCTTTGGGTGAATTTCGAGTATTAGTAGATAGCATGAGCATGCAATATCTAACTGGTGCAGAAATAGATTATAAAGAAGACCTACAAGGTAGTTCATTCAGCATAAAGAATCCTAACGCAACTACAACTTGCGGATGCGGTTCTAGCTTTGGAGTTTAAACAATGACACAATTAATAGTTGATATTGGCGTACAAGGTAACGACGGTACAGGCGATAGTATTCGCGAAAGTTTTAGAAAAGTTAACAGTAACTTTACAGAACTATATGCCATTTTTGGAGCAGGGGGTACTATTAAATTTACTACTCTTAGCGATGCTCCTTCAAGCTACGGAAGTAGTCAAGTTATCATGTCGAATGGCACAGGTACTGCGCTTACTGCAAGAACTTTAATTGCAGGATCTGGAGTTACAATAGATACTAGTAATAACAGTTCTGTTACAGTTAGTGCTACCGCAAGCAATTTGATAAATCAATCGCTACCTAGTTTAGGAACAAGTTTAAACGCTAACTTATTCACTATTGGACGTTTAAGCGATCCTAGCGCCGCATTAGTTACACAATTTAACACAGCTTATGCTAGCATAGGTGTGCAGACTACTCTAGCTCAATTACCTGTAACCAAAGGTTATGCTGACAGCAACTATGTACAAGCTCAAAACGGTATAGTAACTAATGCGTTTAAGTCTAGATCACAACCTTCTACTCCTCAAACTAGTGATCCAGATTACAATCCATTACTAAGCAGTAACTATGTAAGTACTGAAGTTATGCAACGTAAGGATGTAGTCTATCGTGGTGGAGATACCATGACTGGAGCATTAACACTTAGCGATCATCCGGCACCTTTGTCGGGCGCAGGTACTCCTAACGGTGTTAATGACTTACAAGCGGCTACAAAATACTATGTAGATAATAATACCTATAGTAGTAATGTAAATTTGTTTGTCAGTACTACTAGTGGTGATGACAGCCAGACTAAAACTCCGGCTGGTAAACAAGGCCGTTATTGGCAATATGCTTATAAAACTATCGGTGCGGCTGCCTTGCAAGCTAGTAATTTAATCGATTTGGCTGGTATTGAGCCCGGCCCTTATAAGCAACGTATAGCTTGGACCAGTACTACAGGCCAAGCTACTCAAACATTTAGTACTATCCAAAGCATACAGTTAACCGGCGGCAATGCTAATGCGGTGGGTTATCAAGATGCGGCAGATTTACTCGAAGCTAATAAAACATTTATTCAAAATGAAACTATTGCATATTTGAACAAAAAATATGTTAATACATTTACACTAGATCAAGTTGCATATACAAATATTTTAGGTAGTATTTTAGACGGAATTGGTTATGATTTGGTGTTTAATACTACACATAACAGCTCTAGTGTGGCGGCAACTTTATTCAACACTGTTAACGCTAATATCATTACCAATCAATTGACACAATTAACTGATGGTATAAACTATGCTAAGAATATTATTTCTACTTATAGTTACAATGTATCTAACACTGAAACATATATCAGTGCAGTACTAGATGCATTAGGTTATGATTTAGTGTTTGGTAGCAACTATCAAAGTATTCAAATTGCATTAAGTTTTAACTCTTATAATACTGGATTAACTAATGCAGAAATTGTAGCTGCCTTGAGTGATATGGTTAATACTATATCACAACTATCTAGTGTGTCAGGTTCGTCGACAATCATTGCCGCACTACAATCAAGTTTATCTGTAATAGATAATATTATTAATTATGGTACCATACCAGCTGTAAATTTTGCTTCTCAGAGCACTAGCACCACTGGACAAAATAATGCTAAGAATTTATTGCTAAACAACATTCCTTTCATTCAAGCAGAAATTGTTGCTTACTTAAAATCTAATTATCCTAATGTTATCTATAATACTACCACTTGCCAACGAGATGTAAAATATATCGTTTGGAGTTTGATTTATGATTTCATGTACGGCGGCAACAGTCAAAGCGTATATGCTGGATTACAATATTGGAGAAATAATTATTTACAAGTAGCTAGTAGTGAGCAAGCGGCCACAGTAGCATCTATCAATTATATTAATACTCTTGTACAAGCAGTTATTACAAGCACTGCGCCAGCTGTTATATATCAAACAAGTTTCTTACAATATCAAAATACTACATTAACCGGCGGTAGTGTAGTTTCTTCTAGTGTTAGTACAAACTTAACAACCATTGCTAGTATTGTAGGTAGTGTAAGCGTACCTAGTCCAAGTATAACTTTACCAACAGTTCCAAGTTCAGGAAGTTTACACGATGCTAGAGTTCAATTTACCAGCTCAGGTGAAAAGTCTGTATTAGAAGCTGCCGCAGTAAGTTATATTAATGCAAATGCATCATTTTCAATTATTAACAATAGTGGTATTAATACTACTGTTAATAATTTGTTTAGTTTGATTACTGGAATATTGACTAATGGTATTAGTAGTAGAACCACTCCTTCTTATAATAGTCCTTCAGGCCTGTCTAATACAATTACAGATGCAAGATCGGCAGCCTTAGCCAATATAAATTTCCTAAGCGAAGAGACTTATGCATGGACAATATCTCAATATCCAACATTTGTTCCGGCCGATGGCGTAGCATATTTCAAAGGTCATATGCAGTATTTGGTAGAAGCAGTTTGTTACGATATAACTTATGGAGGAAACTTAGCTACTACCTATGCTGCCAATCAATATAGAACTAATGGTGCTAGTGTATTTTCTACTACAGAATTAGCTATACAATTAGCGGCTATCGGTCATTTACAAAATATAATTCCATTAGTAACAAGTAACGTTGCAGTAAGCCCGACTTATTCTGCAACATCACAAGTGTTTAATTCAGCATGGGTTGATGGAAGTGCCGCGGCAACTACTATCAACAATCTGTTTAACGCTATGTTAGGATACATTGGTAGTAGTACTGCCATAGTTTCTAGCTCGCCGTCATTAACCGGTTATGATAGCAATAACTTAGCGGCACGTACAATTTTTGTTAATAATAAAACATCTATTGTTACCGCTGTTAATAACTATCTATCTGCTACATACAAAGGCGGATTTAGTTATAATCAAACTACTTGCTATCGAGATATAGGATATATTATTGATGCTATGGCCATTGATATTCTCACTGGCGGTAATTATCAAACTGTTAATGCCGGTAAGAGTTATTATAAAAATGCTTCAGCGAAATCGGTAGCTATTGGAACACAACTTACAGAGACTACTGACGGTATTGCATTTGCTAAGGCATTAGGTATTCAAGTCCTTAATCAAACCGTACAAACACGTTTTCAAAATTTATACAGTCAAGTATTCAGTAGCGGATCAACTACTGCTGTAGTATACACTGGCATTGCAAATGGTACTAGTATTACTCTAACCTTTGCAACACAATCTAGTGCGCCTTATACTGTTGGCACAGTAATTTATTTTAGCGGATTTACTCCTTCAACATTCAACGGTATATTTACTGTAACTGCTTGCACTACAAGTAGTGTAACTGTAGCCAGTACCATTGCAGCCGGATCAGCTAGTGTAATGGGTCAAATTAATCCAGTAGTACCAGGCTCGACTGCTATTGGAATATTCACTGCTAATATGACTACAGTACTAAACATTATTGCTAATGGTTTAGGTGTAGTTCCTACTGCTACTTATGGTACTGGTATATATAACATTAATTTTGATAATGGCGGGAATGGTTATGTAGATCAGGGAGCGCCCGGTGATGTACACATTATCCCTGCTAAAATATTGTTAGGTGCAGTCAGTGGTGCAGGCGGAGTTATTGTTAAATATCTTCCAAATAATCTATCAGGACAAGATACTATTCAAGTAAGATTGACTCGTCCAGGATTCTTCCAAGTTGGCGAGCAATTAGATTTTGGTGAGACTGTTAAGGATCTTAACATAACAATTTTCGTTGAGAGCGGAATTTATTACGAAGATTATCCAATTCGATTACCAGCCAACTGTAGTATTAAGGGAGACGAATTCCGTAGAACTATTATTAGACCTATCGATCGAATTAGTTTAAGTCCATGGCGTAAAATATTCTTCTTCCGAGATAGTGTTATCGATGCTAATTTAATTGGTCTTATTAACTACACAACAGACTATGCCAGCAATACTACCTTGACTATTAGTGGAACCAGTGGAACCATAGTAGCTACATTAGGATCGGGGCAAGCTCAAGCAAGCTGGATCGGAAAAGTATTAGTCGACAATAGTAGTCCTAATCCTGGACAGGCTGTAATTACCAGCATTAGTGGTAATACATTAAATTGTAGCGTGATATATCAATTTCCTGCTAGAACAACTTATGCTAGCGGTAGTTGGCATTTGTATGGCACATATGATTATGGTCGCCATTATTTGAGTAATCCGTTAGATGTCACAAGCACTGCCTTAAACAATAAATTAATCGATGTGTTATTGTGTAACGATGCTACTCGTGTGAGCAATCTTACATTCCAAGGGCATGGCGGGTTTGCCATGGTGTTGGATCCAGAGGGGCAAGTTAAAACTAAATCACCTTATGGTCAAGTTTGTGCAAGTTTTACTCAAAGTATTAACAGTAAGAGATTTGCTGGCGGACAATTTGTTGACGGATTTGCCGGAAGATTGTTTGGTAATATCACAGGTGTAACCAATAATGGTATTACTGTTACAGTGACTGGAGGTATTAATAGTGGACTTGATGTACGTGCTCCGCAAATACCTTGTGTATATTATGTACAAGGTAATCGTTATCAAGTAAATGATGTTACTAGCTATACACAAAATACCGACGGGTCTGGAAATGTAATTAGCGGAACAGTTGTACTTACATTAGATGTAAGTACTCCATTTAATACTGCAACATTTTACAATGTAGCAACTAATGGAACTATTCCAAGTTTTTCAGCAGACATGGGTAATAAAGTAGATGCATTAACTTATGACTTAATATTTGGATCAAATTATCAAACTATTAAATCAGGTTTATTTTATCTACAAGCAGTTAATCAAGTAGCTGGTATCCAGCAATTATTCTTACAATCAGGTATCAATCAAACTGCATCATTAATGAATGCTAGTACTGGCACAGTACTGACTGCTACTAATGCTACTAGTGCCGGCGGTACTGCTCAAATAACATTTGCTACTCAAGTGTCTGCTCCTTACACAGTAGGTTCTACTATAACAGTTGCAGGATTTAGTCCAAGCAATTTTAACGGTACATTTACGGTAACTGCTTGTACAACAACAAGCGTACAGTATGCATTAACTGGAACTTATACACAAACGGTTCTTGGAACTGTTACAGCTTCGGTATCTGCTTCTAGCAAGGCCGCAATATTAGCCAGTGCGTTAACTGTAACTAACATTCTTAACAACGGATTACAAGCAGTACCTACCCCAACGTTTCCAATTCCTAGTGGTACTTCAACTAATACCAGCAATGCTGTAGCTATTTTAATTGCTAACAAGGCGTTTATTAGATCAGAGATTGTAGCTTGGTTATCTGCCAACTATAGTACCCGAGCAATCTTTAATTACAACGCAGTTACATTTAGTAGAAATTTTGGCTATTTCATAGATGCGCTAACATATGACTTCTTGTATGGAGGCAATAGTAGTGTTTATGATAATGCTCAAACATATTGGAGTAATGGCACAAGTCAAATTTTAGGACAAGAAACTTATTACACAGCGGCATTGGTAAGATTAGGAACAATCTTATCTCAAGTTGTTCAAAATCAAACTGTAACAGTTAGTGCTGGTAATTTATTATCACAAACAATTAATTTATCTCCTGCTACTAGTACAGAAGCCACGACATTAACTAATCTTAATAATATACTAGTCGACTATGTAGCCGACGGTGTATTCAATGGCGTAGCAGTAGGTACTACAAGATCAACTCCTACATTACCCGTTTCTGGATACGTTCAAGTTCTTGCAGATCGTACAATTATTGAAAACAATAAAACATCAATACAAAGTTCAGCTGTAACATTTTTAAATGCCGGTGCTAATATTACTATCAATATTGAAATGGGTGGTAATCGTAGTATGTTGGCCAATGACTTTGCTATGATTAACGATTTAGGTTACGCCATAGTTGCAACTAACGGCGCGGCCAGCGAGCAAGTTAGCACATTTAGTTACTACTGTCATACTCACTATTGGGCCAATAACGGCGGACAAATTCGTAGTATTGGTGGATCAAATGCGCACGGCGATTACGGTATGCGAGCAAGTGGATATGACGTAACTGAATTACCTAATGCAGTTAATCTAGCATACGACATGGTGCAAGTAGCTCGTGTTTACAAACAAGGTTTATATGCTAGTTTGATGACTCCGACTGCTACTACTCAAGCATTAGCTGTTTACATTACAGGTTGGGAATATATTCCACCAAATAATGCTGAATTAGAAATTGACCATACTGCGGCTGGTGGTACTATTGTTCGTTATCTAGTTAGTACAATAAGTCATACTGTAGTTACAATCAATGGACAAAATGTCTTACAGATTAATTTAAGTACTGCTGGTACAAACAGTACCATTACTACAGGTCTAGCTTATGCGTTGTATGATGGCCAACAGGTTATCATTCGTGTTAATCAAAATATTAAATTTTATAATATTAGCAATGTTAAGCCAACTCGTCCAAGTACCGCTGTTCAATATAGCGATAACCTAGGCGACATTTATCGTATTATTGCCTATAACTTGACAGATTCAACTGGTGAACCCTTACCAGCTAACACTGCAATTTTACAAGCTGATGCTAGTTTTAACTATTATAAATTTACAATAGATACAACTAATATTTCTCAACCTGATCCAAGTAACCCTGCAAAGACTCAAGGTGCAACTGTTGGTGATAATAAGATTGCTGTATTACAAATTAGTTTGCAATCAACCATTGACCAAATTAATAAAGGAATTTATATAACAGGGTGGGGCGGTCGTGTACATAGAATTATAAGTTATACTGTACCAACATTTATTGCCACAGGTATCTATAGCACTTATACTGCCGTAAGCGGTGTTTACACTCTAGTAGTAACTAGTGTTGCAGGAACAATTAGTGTTGGCCAGATTATTACAGGTTCAGGATTTAATGGAACCCAGACTGTGTCATCAGTTACTATAACTGGTACTACTACATTTACTGCAACTGTAATTTTAAGTGCGGCGGCTTCAGGTACTCCAAGCGGAACAATAACATTTGGTGTTGCGGCTAACGGTTATCTAACTATTGATCCTAATAGCGTTTATAATAATAGTGCAGACGGCACTGGTTTAAATGCTATGACTTATGCTAGCAGTGCCGCTGGCCCAACTGGAACAACATACACTGCTGTAACATATAATGTTCCGTTTAGAACTGCATTACCGTTAGCAGATAGTTATATGACTGTATCTGGTCAAGCTAACAGTAATTACAACGGAACTTATCAAATATTAAATGTTGCAAATCAAACGTTGATTACTGTGGCTAGCGTAGCTGGTCTTAGTGTAGGCATGGTTGTAACTAGTTCTAGTTCAGGAGCTGTTGTACAACCAAGTACAATTATTCAAAGTATCAATACTGTTAACAATACGTTTATTATCAGTCCGGCTGCTTGGTTGCCATCAGGCGCAAGTGTAACTAGTACATTGGTAGCTACATTAAGTGGTATTAGTATCACCAATGCAGGAACACAATATGGAAGTGGAGTTGCACCTACCATTACTATTACAGGCGGTGGAGCAATTAATCAAGCCATTGCAACGTGTACAGTATCTAATGGAACTATTGCTACTGTAACAGTGGTCAGCCCTGGATATGGATATACTAGTGCTCCTACTATCACACTAAGCTATGGCGATGGTGTACTAACACCTGTATTATCTAGCAATCCTACAACTAATAGTGTTATTAATGCAGGTGTTATAACTACACAAGTTACACTAGCATATCCAACTGCACCGGGAAGTTTTACAACAGGTACTACAACATCCATTACTGGATTTAATAGTCTAAGTGGAAGCGGTCCATATTTGGCATCATTAAATCTAACATTGTCAAATATTCCGGCTGCTGGAACATATTATCAAGTAGCTAATAATAGTAATCCATTATACAACGGATATGCACAAATTACAGGAGTATATTCTACAACTGCAAGTGCAACTAATTCAGGAACACTTGGGGTAACTTTAGGTAGTGTAAGTGGACTGACAACCTACATGCCAATACAGTTTACAGCTAATAGTGTACAGAACAGTATCTTAACTGCGGCAAACAATAGCGGAGTGTTAACATTAGCTTCAACTACTGGTATGGTAGTTGGTAGAAGTATTATCTTTACTGCAACTACACAAAATGATTACTTAACCGCTACAACAAGTACTGGAAATTATCTAACATTAACCACTGTCACAGGACTGGTAGTTGGTGAACCAATTGTGTTTACTAGAGTAACTTATACGCCAACATTGACTGCTACTTCTAGTACAGGCGGATTGTTGACATTAAGTTCAGTAACTGGACTTGTAGTTAACGAACCAATTGTGTTTACTGCTGTTACTCAAACTCCTACTATAACTGCAACTGCTAGTACTGGTAATTATGTCACATTAAGTAACACTACTGGTATCATTCAAGGATCCAGTATAATTCCAACCGCAGTTACCAATACTAGTGTTACATTAACAGCTACAAGTGCTAGTGGCAATTTAGCTACATTAAGCTCAACTGCCGCATTAGTACAAGGCGAAAGTATTATCTTTTCAGCAGTAAGTCAAACAGTTAACTTAACTGCCACTGCTACTTCTACAGCTACGTCTACTACTGGTATCATTGGTAATGGTGCCGCAAGTCCAGTAGCAGGAAATGTGTTTACTCCAACTGGCAGTGTAACTGGTACGTTTGCAGTAGGCATGGTCATAACTGGAGGCTCGTTGACTAGCACCAGCGGTGTATATATTACTGCGGCTAATTCTTCAATATTCACTGGTACTATTAGTACAACTACTTTAACAGTAACAGGTTCTCCTGTAGGTGCATTGTCAGTTGGTATGCTTATCACAGGAACTGCTGTAACTGCTGGAACATACATTGTGGCATTTGGCACAGGTGCGGGCGGTGCTGGTACATACACATTGAATCAAAGTGCATCAGGAACTCCAACACTTGGAACTAGTTATACTGTTAATACAAATGTATTGCAAACTAGTACTGCAATCACTGGAACTAATAATTTAATAACTGTGGTCAGTACCGGTGGTATGGCTGTTGGAGAAAGTTTTGTAGCTTCAAGCACAGTCGGTGGCATTACTGGATCAACTACATATTACATTACGCAAGTATTAGCTAATGGTACACAGTTAGCAATTAGTAGTTCGTTTGGTGGTGCAAATCTTGGATTATCAAATTACTCAAGTACACCTGTTTCTATAACAACTGGCGGATCATTAGGTGGCGTTATTGCTGGAACAACGTACTATATTGCCAGCATCAATAGCAATCAAGTTACATTGAGTACTAGTCCTACACTAAGTCCAGTAACTACATTAACACAAAGTAATAGTGGAACTAGTGGCTGGACCAGTGTAGCAGGATCTGTACTCGGCGGCTTGACTAGTGGCACAACATATTATGTTGTCGGTGCTCCGCTTGCAAATCAAGTTCAATTAAGCACTAGCCCTACACTAAGTCCAACAGTTACATTAACTAATGGTGCTAGTGGAACTAGTGGTTGGACCAGTGTATCAAACAGCGTACTTGGCGGAATCACTAGCGGACAAACTTATTATATTGCTAGTGTCAGTGGAAGTCAAATTACTGTTAGTTCAAGTTTTGGTGGCGGTGCAATTAGTGTAACTAATGGTGCGGGCGCATGGACAAGTCTTGCAGGTAATACATTTGGCGGAGTTACTAGCGGCACAACATATTATGTTGCAACTATTAACAGCGGCACAAATCAAATTACTGTTACAACAGACTCAGCATTAACCAGTACATTGACCGTAAGTAATTCAGCTGGCTCGTGGAGTGGAACTGGTGGAAGCTCGTTTGGTGGATTAAGTTCTGGAAGTGTATACTATATTGCCAGCATCAGTGGTAATAATATTACTGTTAGTAGCAGTAGTACATTGACTCCGTTAGTCACTACTACACAATCTACTGGAAGTTGGACTGCGGTTTCTGGAACAGTATTAGGCGGTATAACTAGCGGAACCATTTATTACATTGCTAGTATCAACACTGGCAGCAGTTACGTACAATTAAGTACTAGTAACACACTAAGCCCGTTATTGAGTTTAAATTCTGCTAGTATTTCAGCAAGTGTTAATGCAGGGCCAATATCTGGAATTACATTAAGCTATCCATATAATCCAGGAACATGGGGTATACAAACAACTTATTTGAGTGCTACTGGAACTACTGTAACTTTGAGTTTTGCTACACAAAGTAATAGCCCAGGAGTAGGCACAACTATTACAATTAGCGGATTTAATCCTGGCGGTTATAATGGTAGTGCAGTTATCACAGCCGTGGGAACTACTAGCAGTACATTTGTAGGATATATTAGTGGCACGTCATTGACTGTAACTAGTTTAACTACTGGTACTATTGTGCTAGGTCAAATTATAACAGGAGNCAGTGCATCNCTTACTGCTAATACATATATTACAGGATTTGTATCAGGTGTTAACGGTGGTGCTGGTGTTTATACTATTAANAATAGTCAAACACTTGGTAATATATCNAACTTATATGCTATGATTGGTGCAGGCAGCACTGTTAGTTATGCTAATACAACCAATAGTGCTGTAAGCGCATACGGACAATTTACTACTGTAACAACTATTACTAATGAAAGTACTAATGGTACTAGCACACAATTAGGTATTAGTAAGCCATTTAGCTCTAGTACTGCGGCAACATTACGTATAGGTTATCCAGCGGCAGAGGGTGCGCAGATTACTACACGTATTAGTACATGTCGTGCTACCAGCCATGACTTCTTAAACATTGGTACCGGTAGCTATACTACTACTAACTGGCCAACAGTTATCTATGGTAACCCTGCTAAGAGCGCACAGCAAAGTCAAGAAATTTTAGAAGAAGGCGTAGGTCGTGTATTCTATGTAAGTACTGACCAAAACGGTATTTTCCGTGTAGGTCGCTTCTTTACTGTTGACCAAGGAACTGGTTCAGTTACATTTAGTGCAAGTATTGCGTTGAGTAATTTAGATGGATTAGGATTTAAACGCGGTGTTGTTGTAAGTGAATTCTCTACAGACAGTGGCATGACTAATAACGCTAGCGATACTGTAAGTGTACAAAGTGCTGTTCGTGGATATATCGACAGACGTTTAGGTTTAGACCATGGCGGTAGCCCAATTGCATTGACTAATTTAATTGGTTATGGATATCTAAGTTTAGGCGGAGCATTGGCCATGAAAGGTAGCCTTAACATGGCCGGCTACACTATTAGCAACGTAGGTACTCCAATTATCGGAACCGACGGTGCTAATAAATCTTACGTAGATGCAGGATTAAGTACTGTTGGAAAATTATCATCATTAATAGATTTACAAATATCCGGACTAGCTAATGGAAATTTATTAGTATACGATGCTACACTGGCTAAATGGCGTAATGCTACTGCGGTAGCAGGTGATGTAGCTATTTCATTTAATAGTGTTACTGGAGCAATTACACATAGTATTGCTAGTGGAGTAATTGTTAATAGCCAAATCAGTGCAACAGCAAGCATTGCTCAAAGCAAACTAGCTATGAACGCGGCTGGTACACAAGCAAGTGCTAGTGGTATTACACAGGCCAATTTAGGTCTAGTAAGTTTTGATAGTAGTCAATTTACCAGCACTAACGGTTGGATTACACATTTAACAAGTACAAGTGCTATTACTGGTATACCATTAACTAAATTACAATATATTAGTAATGGAACTATATTAGGTAACCTAGGCAGTAGTTTTGCCAGCCCAACTACGTATACTCCAAGTCAGGTTGTAACTAGTGCAGGTGGTATCGTTAATAGCAGTTTTGCATCTAGCGGAATAATGACTGTCACTTATGATGGATCTAATACTGCTAATAATACTTACGGGGTAACTGCTGTAACTAGTGCAGGTGGTAATGGAGTTAGTAGCATATTAAAAACAGGTAGTAGTAAAGAAATTGATGTAGGCTATTTAAAAATAAGTTCTTACAAAGCAATTTATCTTAACAATACTAGTTTAACATTTACAACTCCTGGTGCATTTGATTTTATAACTGCTACAGGTAGTACTGGAAGCAATACTAATATTGCAACTTATGGAACTTTAGATACAAGTAATGGTACACTAAAAGCAACACTGTTCACTACTGGTAGTAGTGCAAGTACTGGTCAGGTTATTGGTCAATGGAGTGTACAAGCTTCGAGCACATGGGATGTGACCTTAGGTACCTTAAAATCATTAACTCTAACTACTGGTTCAGATTCAACAGCTGGTACTATTCAAGGTAACTGGAGTTTAACTGGTGCAAGTAAATTACAAGCTACTTACGCTGACTTGGCTGAGTTCTACGAAGGCGACCAAGAATACGAACCAGGTACTGTACTAGTATTTGGTGGAGATAAAGAAGTTACAACAACTACACAAATTAACGATACTCGTAGTGCTGGTGTAGTAACAACTAATCCAGCGTATGTAATGAACGCAGAACAAACTGGTATTAAAGTTTGTATTGCACTGGCGGGACGAGTTCCGGTTAAAGTAGTAGGTCGGGTCAAGAAGGGAGACATGCTGACAACGAGTGCAACTCCTGGTTACGCTGTTCGTGCATCGACACCAACACTTGGTGCTGTAATTGGTAAAGCATTAGAAGATAAAGACTACGGTGAAGCCGGAGTTATCCAAGTTGCTGTAGGGAGAGTATAATGAGCCAATTAACTATCAACATCGGTTCGAGCGCAAACGACAGATCAGGAGATCCGTTACGCACAGCGTTTACTAAAGTTAATGCTAACTTTACTGAACTGTACGCAAACTTACACACTTACTTGCCTACACCAACTGGAAACAGTGGCAAGTATTTGACCACAGATGGGACTAACTTAATATGGCAAACATTGCCAACTGTAACACCTAGTGCCGCACCGATCACTGCTAGTTCAACTGCACCAAGTACACATCCAGATGGAACACTGTGGTATGATGAAGTAAGTGGTCGCTTGTATGTTTACTTTGACGGCGGATGGGTAGATGCTAGTCCAAGAGGAACCGGACTAGCAACTAGTATAGGTTTAGGAACTCAAGCATCAAACGCAACCGGAACTCCAGGTCAAATTAGTTATGATTCTAATTACGTTTATATTTGTATAGCAACTAACACATGGGCAAGAGCACCGTTAACTGGCGGATACTAATTAAGGACTCCCGGAATGGCAATTCTAAATTTTCCAAGCAATCCGCAAGCTGGTGATCAATACACGGGCGACAATAATGTTACTTACGCATGGGACGGCAACAAGTGGATAGGATTAGCGGTTAGTAGTGGAGGTGGTACTGCCACTTACCCTGAACAAAACGGACATACTGGCGAGTTTTTACAAACTAACGGAACTAGTGTATTATGGGCATCAGTACCCGCTGGGCCGCAAGGTGTGCAAGGACCTACCGGACCTACTGGACCCGCTGGGCCGCAAGGTGTGCAAGGATCAGTAGGTGCACAAGGTGCACAGGGACCAAAAGGCGACACAGGTGCTACAGGAGCCACAGGACCACAAGGGCCTGCCGGACCTACAGGAGCCACAGGACCACAAGGTGCTACAGGACCACAAGGTGCCCAAGGTGCCCAAGGTATACAAGGACAAAAAGGCGATACTGGATCACAAGGTGTTAGTGTAACATTGCTCGGTACCGTAGCAACAAGCACAGATTTGCCGCCGACTGGTAATAGTTTAGATGATGGATACTTAGTAGAAGATACCGGTAATTTATGGTTTTGGGGTGCAGACAATGCGTGGCATGATGTAGGTAAAATTGTAGGACCACAGGGATTACAAGGACCGCAAGGTATACAAGGACAAAAAGGCGATACTGGCGCTACAGGTCCAACAGGTCCTACTGGCGCTACAGGTCCTACCGGTGCACAAGGTCCAAAAGGCGATACCGGGGATACCGGGGCTACGGGCCCAACTGGACCACAAGGACCAAAAGGTGATACTGGCGATACAGGTCCAACTGGACCACAGGGACCAGCAGGACTTACGATTCCAGCTACTACTACAACACTTGGCGGTGTTATTATTGGTAGTAATATCAATGTACATACTGACGGTACTATTAGTATAGCTACACCTTTCAGTGGCAACTATACAGACTTAACTAACAAGCCAACATTGTTTAGTGGTAGTTATAATGATTTAACTAATAAACCAACATTGTTTAGTGGTAGTTATAATGATTTAACTAATAAACCAACCCTAGTTACAAGTTATACACAACTAACGGATACACCAACTATACCAACTGGGTTTAGCAGTTTAACAAATAATGGTTATACTGTAGCATTAGGTGTCGATGGTTATTTAAATTTATACAACGGAGCAGATGGTGCTGGTGCGTTAATTCAAAGTATTAGCGCCATAAGAATTAACAGCAACGGAAACTTTTCAACATTTGGCACTGACGGTAGTCTTAATATTCCTGGAACAGTATCTTCTTCTGGTTTAATTACCACCGGGTCAATAACTATACCTAATAATGGTCAAGCTGGTAGTATTTTATCAGCCAATGGCACGGGTAACATTTACTTTAATACTGATAATAGTCTTAACTTTATTATTAATAATACATATCAGCACATATTCAATGCTGATGGAACTGTAGTATTTGGTGGCGGATATATATTTCCTAACACACCAGGTACTAGCGGACAAGTTCTAGTTTACGATCCAGCGGGTAACGGCGATTATAAACTAAGCTGGCAAACACTAGCATCTAACTTTAGTGGTAACTATAATGACTTAACCAACAAACCAACACTAGTTACTAGTTACACACAACTAACTGATTTACCAACAATACCAAGTAGTTTTAGCAGTTTAGTAAACGGCAGTTATACTGCAAGTTTAGGATCAGATGGTTTGCTAACTGTTCCCGGAACTATAGACTCAACTGCTGGCACAGGCCCTGTTACAATTAACAGCAGTGATGGATCTACTACCCATACTTGGCTATTTGGCACAGACGGATATTTAACTCTAGAAAGCCTGCACATAGAAGGCTTCTTAAAAGGGGTCGATGGTAGTGCAGGAACTACCGGGCAAGTGTTATCAGTAGCCAGCAATGGTGGAGTTCAGTGGGAAACACTTAATTTATTCAGCGGCAGTTATACAGACTTAACTAATAAACCAACAATGTTGAGCATAGGTGACTCTGCACCTAGCGATATACCTTTTTGGTATAATACTGTTGATGGTAGACTTTATGTAAATGCCAATGGTGCATGGATTGATGCCAGCCCAGACATCCCACAAGAAACATTTAGTGGTGACTATAATGATTTAATCAATGTGCCAACAATATTAGGCTTTGATGGCAATTACAATGATCTATACAACAAGCCTACATTGTTTAGTGGCAACTATAATGATCTAACTAACAAACCTAACTTACATACTGACAGATTAATAAATGGCATCTATACAGCAACTTTAGGAGCCGATGGATATTTAAATCTCGCTAATGGTTTAGATGGGCAGGGCGCATTAATTCAAAGCCCAAATCCTATAAGAATCAACAGTAATAATCATTTCTGGACTTTTGGCGCAAATGGTAATGGTAATTTAACATTCCCACAAGGCACTACTCTTGGTTATAGCGACCCAGGTGGGTTTATCAT